>JGIcombinedJ30088_10000080_pt1 | contig 104405 bp, 86 predicted proteins | sample PinacodermPK_FD_30088 | JGI IMG/M metagenome (IMG submission 30088)
GGGAGTGCGGATATGGTGAGCGCATGGCGACGGCGGATCAGAAATTGGCAGAGGCGCAAGCGGCGCTGCACGACCTGTTGACGGGCAGGGCGGTCGCAATGGTGCGGGATCAGTCGGGGGACATGATTCAGTATTCCAGGGCCGACATCGGGAAATTGCGCGCCTACATCCAGGAATTGAAGAACGAGACGCAGGGAAGGACTTCCGCGCCTCTCAAGGTGTGGTTCTGATGAGCCTGCCGGTCGAGCAGCAGTTCAGGCACGCGAGGCTGATGTCGGGAGGCTACCAGTCGGCAAGCCGCTTCGACAACGCATTCGCCCTCTGGACGCCCGGCAACAACGCCGCGGACGCGGAAATTCTGCATGGCAAGGATCTTCTCGACGGGCGATCGCGGGACGTTTCGAGAAACGATGCTTTTGTCAGCGCGGCCATCCGGACGCACCGCGATTCGGTGGTCGGCCCGAAGTTTCGCCTCAATGCCAAGCCCAATTACAAGTTGCTCGGACTGACCGAGGAATGGGCGAAAGAGTTCAGCGAGGAAGTTGAAGCGCACTGGGACGCATGGGCGGAAAGCATCTACTGCTGGCCCGACGCTGCCAGGAAGATGACTTTTACCGAATTGGTCCGGCTGGCGGTCGGCGTTTTTATCACCAATGGGGAATTTCTGGCGACGGTTGAATTCCGTTCGACGGAGAAGGAGCGCCCGCTCTACACGGCCATCAATCCGATTGAGCTCAACCGCCTATGCAATCCGCAGGATCGCTACCCGTCCGGGCAGGACATTCGAGGGGGAGTCAGGATCTCGTCGAGCGGCCGGCCGCTCGGATACTACATCCGTCGCCGGGAAGTCGGCTATACGGGAGCCTACGGCGCGACATTCGACAACTACAAGTGGTCCTACGTCAGAGCCTACGCGCGCTCGTCGGGTCCGCTCGCGCTGCGCCCGCAGGTCATTCACATCCTGGATCAGGAGCGACCGGGGCAGACGCGGGGCGTATCGCAGCTGGTGGCCGCGCTCAAGGAAATTCGGATGCTGCGCAATTTCCGCGACGTGACTCTCCAGAACGCGGTTCTGAACGCGAGTTTCGCCGCGACGGTCGAAAGCGACATGCCGCCAGAGAAAGCATTCGAATCTCTAGGCGCGGTTTCCGGCGACGCCTTCACGGAAGCAGCCGACAAGTATCTCGCCGCGCTCGGCGAGTTCTCGAGGTCTTCCGAGAATCTGAAAATCGACGGCGTGAAGATTCCGTATCTGTATCCGGGCACCAAGTTGAACATGAGGCCTGCCGGCGAAATAAGCGGCGGCGTGGGACTCGAGTTCGAGCAATCGTTTCTCCGCTGCATGGCGGCATCGCTCGACCTGTCATACGAGGAGTTGAGCAGGGACTATTCCGAGACCACCTATTCGTCGGCGAGGGCGGCGCTCAACCAGACGGCGAAGTCCATGCGGGCGAGAAAGTATTCCTGCGCCGACAGATTCGCGTCGATTACATATCGCGTGTGGTTCGAGGAGATTGTCGGCCGGCGCGTTTTGACGACGATGAATCGCGTGCCGAATATTTACGACAACATGAATATGGAGGCGTATACGAGCGCGCAGTGGATCGGAGCGAGCGCCGGGCAAATCGACGAGCTTAAGGAGACGCAGGCGGCAATCAAGCGAATCGAGTCCGGGCTTTCCACCTACGAGAAGGAATGCGCTCGATTCGGAGACGACTTCCGCCACGTGTTCGAGCAGATTTCGCGAGAGCGCGCGCGAATGGACGAGCTTGGACTCGAATTCACGATAGGCGGCCCGCCGCTCGAGCAGGAAGCCGCGGAAGGCGGCGAAGCGGGCGCCGGCGAAGGGAACGCTTCAAATGGATAAGTGGCAAATCGCAAACCTAGATCCGGCGATGAGGAAGATGATCGAAGCGCCGCTTCTCATCGCCGATGGGGAATTGGACGCTTTTATCTGGTGCGTCGGATTCGTTCGCCAGCAGGCGGTTGCGGCCGGGCAGGATGACGGCGAGCAGGTGAAGTCGATTGACGACTTCTGGTCTGCGAATTCCTATATGACGCGGTATTACCGTCCATATAGGGTTCAAGACGGCGTGCTTTCGATTCCGGTTCAAGGCGTTCTTCTGGACAAGCTGGGATACCAGTTCGGAAGCTGGGCGACGGGCTACGAATACATAAAGAAAGCCGTCGAGCGAGGCTCGCAGGATCCCGCCGTGCATCACATCGTTTTCGACATTGATTCGCCTGGCGGCGAGAAGAAGGGCAATTTCGAGCTTGCCGAATACATCCACGCCGAGCGAAGCCAGCCGGACGGAACGCCGATGACCGCGATCGCGAACGGATCCGCGTTCAGCGGCGCCTATTCGATTGCGACGGCCGCGGGCGAGATCATCGCAACGAAGTCGGGGGAGACGGGGTCCGTCGGAGTCATTCAGGGACACGTCAGCGTGGCTCGGAATCTGGATGCTCAGGGCATCGACGTGACGCTGATCTACGCCGGCAAGCGCAAGGCGGACGGGGCGAGCGTCATACCGCTCGGCGACGAGGCGCGAAAAAGGATGCAACAAGGTGTTGACAAGACATACAAGAATTTCGTAGCTTTAGTGGCGAAGCACCGCGAAATGTCCGAGGACGACGTTTCCAGAACCGAGGCTGCCACATATGATGCCGAGGAATCAGTCGAAGTTGGTTTCGCCGATAGAATCGCGGATTTTGATTCGGCAATGGCGTCAATCGCCCAGTCGAGAGGAATGAGAATGCCCAACAACGGAACCGAACAAACTCAGGACGGCAACGAGGCTGCCTTGGCCGCGGCCAAGTCCGATGCCAGGGCCGAAGCTATCAAGGCCGAGCGCGCCCGATACTCCAAGGTGCAGGCTTCCGATCACTACGAAGGCCGCGAGAAGCTGGCGAACAAATTGCTCGGCGATTCCGACATGGACGCGGAGAAAATAATCGGCGTTCTGGAAGTCTCTCCGAAGGAGAAGACGGAAGCTCCCGCCAACACGGAATCCGGCGACAAGCCCGGCAATCAGGATCATTTCCGCGAGGCGATGAAGAAGACTCCGGACCCGAATGTCGGAACCGAGCAGGGCAGCGGCAGCGGCGAGACATCGACTCCAGCTCACGAAGTCGTGAATTCCGTGATGGTTGCCGCGGGCTACGGCCCGCTTCGCGAGTTGCCGAATCGCGCTTAAAGGCCGGCGCTAGGCGCGGCGAAAGGACAGGATCATGGCGATTACCAATAGAGACCTTTTCGGTCACACCGGCGTTCCGCACCGATACTCGGACACGATAGAAGCCGAGCTCGAGGCCATCTTTACCGGCGACGTGCCGGCGAGATCAGGCATCGACTTCCCGGTTGCCCGCGGCCAGAACATTCTTGCCTTGACGGTCGTGGGGCTGAACAGATCTGGGCATGTCGTGCCAGCCGAATTCTCCCCCGTGTCGCGAATCGCGCAGGGCGAAGTGACGCTCGACGGCAATCCGGCCAACAACGCTTCGGTGACGATTGCCGGCGGCCTCGTCTACGAGGTCAAGGATAATCCGGCCTCCGATCTGCACGCCCAGCGAGGCGGCGATCAGGCGGCTACTGTCAACGCGCTTATCAAAGTTATCAACGATGATCCGGATGGCTTTGCCTACGCCTTTCTCGAATCCGCCAATCTCATCCGTCTGACTGCGAGATCGCCCGGCGCTCACGGCAATGCCTCCGTCGCCATCTCCGGGGCTGGCTTCCAGGCCGAGCAGGACTTGGCCGGCGGAACTGGCGGCGTGGTGCCGATTGGCGTGATGGCCTACACCATTGAGACGGGTTTCGGTCTGGTGTCGCAGGGAGTTTACGTGTCCGGCGTATTCAATCCGGACAGGCTCATCTGGGACGACTCGTTCTCGAACGACTCGCTCAAGAAAATAGCGTTCGCGCACGCTCCCGCCTACAGCCGGTGCTTGCTACGCAAAATCCGAGCCAACACGGTTTAAGCGGCCGTTTGGTCAAAAACAAGGAGTAGCTAAAGTGACGCTTCCAACGAGCCTAGATTTATACACGTCCGAGATTCTTGCGGGCATCTTGTTCGACCCGCGTCAGACGATCTCCACGTCCCATTGGAGAACCTTCTACCAGAGTCGAACGATAACCAGCGACCAGGAGTATATTCGCTTCGACCGAATTCAGGCCAGCAGACGCATCGCGCCTTTCATGCTGCCCAATATGCCAGGTCGCCCCATCTTCCGCACGGACGGCGCCGAAATTGAATTCTTCAAGCCGGCTTACACCAAGCCGAAGGACACGATTTCCCCCGGCGAGTTCATGCACCAAAGTCCGTCCGAGACGGCGCGCCAGATCGCGCTTCGCACGCCGGCGCAGCGAATGGCCGAGCGCATGACCGCGATCATGAAATTCCATCGCGAGAGCATTGAGCGCCTGTGGGACTGGATGTATGCCACGTCCCTGGTTTCGAGCAAGGTCACGGTCAACATGCTGACCGACGACGGACTCACTGGCCCGTCCTACATCATCGACTACAAACGCGACGTGACGCACGACGTAACGCAGGAAGACCAGAATATCGGCGGAATCTTGGTTCCCGCCTCAATCGATTGGGGCGACGATATGGCGAAGATCTTCCCCGACATTCAGCGTCGGGTGGATCAGGTCGGAAACGCGGATTTCGGCGGCGTGGTGACCGATTTGCTGCTCGGAGCGAAGGCGGCGGCCGTCTTCACGGAGTATTTCGACACTGCCGGCAAGGGCCTGTCGAAGTTGGACCGAAACTACGCCGGCGCGGAAAGCGTTCTGGTGAACCGCGGAATCATACGGACCAATCCGTTGAATCCGTTTACGTATCTCGGCCAGCTTGACGCAAATCTGGCAGTCTGGAAGGTCAGCGGACCCGGAAACAAATTCCAGAATGACGACGGCAGCTTTACCGAGATCATCAACGAGTGGGATGCCATTTACGTCAGCCCCAGCCTTGAAATGATCATGGCCTTCGGCGCAATCATCGACGTGGACAATTTGCAGGCCACGCCGATTTATCCGAAGCAGTGGGTTCAGCAGGATCCGTCCGCCCGATTCATCATGAGCCAGTCGGCGCCTTTGGCGATTCCGACAAACCCCAACGCCACGATGCGCGTAAGGGTAGGCAAAAACTGATACCTTGGCCGATTTCAAGGCCATTAAGGACGCTGCCAGGAGGCGCGTCCAAGAGCGGCTGCTTTTAGCAGCCGTTTGCTACGCCGGCGGTTCGGTAGACGACGCGGAAGACGTTACCTGCCGAATTCGCCGGCGAACCATTGTTACGGGCGACCTGCCGAGTTCAGGCCTCGCATTCGCCGACAGAGTCGAGGAAAAGCCCCGTCTCATCTTCATTCGCGATCAGCATATTCCGGAGGAGCACAACATCTACTCTTTCGGAGACGGCGAAGCCTACCGGGTCGATACCGTGGAAGAATTCGAGGGCGTAACGATTTCCGCCGTCTGCTCGCGACTGTCTGAAAGGAGCGCCGAGGATTGGCCTGGTCCGTCGATATAAACGGCCTGGCTTCGCTTGACGATCTCCTGACGCTCGACAAGCGAACGCGTTCCGCCGCCGCGCGGGCGCTGAATGCGACGGCTACGCGAACCAGGACCACGCTGGCTCGCCGCGTTCGGGATCAGGTCGCTCTGCCCGCTTCCTACGTCGCGCCGCGCAACGGCCGTCTGTCAGTCTCGAAGAAAGCCAATCCTACGCAGTTGGAAGCGGTGATTACCGCGCGATCCAGGCCTACTAGCCTGTCTCGGTTCCTGCTCAACAAGCCGAAGCGAGGCGTTGAAGCGCGACTGCAGGTTACTCCAGGTCGATTGACTAGGATACCGCGGGCGTTTCTCATCCGCCTTCGCGCCGGCAATCAGTTGACGGACACGAGATTCAATCTCGGACTTGCGATTCGCCTTCGACCTGGCGAGACGCTATTGAATAAGAAAAATGTGATTCGCACGAGAAGCGGCTTGTATCTGCTCTACGGCCCGTCGGTGCAGCAAGTCATCCTCGACAACCAGCAGCGAGGCCTGGCGCGCGAGGTCGAGCGCCCAACCGCCGACTTTCTTGAGCGGGAATTTCTGAGGCTGATAAATCTATGACCGAGAGAAACGCGATATTCGACAAGCCGGAAGACATTTATCTCGCTTCCGATTCGCTGAGGCTGAAAACGATCAAATGCATACACGCGGCGCTCGCGCAGATTAGCGGCGGGATGGGATTGGATCTCGTGGAGTATGGCGAACCTGCTAAAATCGGCGACCACAGCTTCGTCAAAGCGTCGGATTCCGACGTGGCGAGATACTACGAATACATCGGCGAGCAGAAAAAAGGCGAGCCTTGGCGCGAGATATTCCCGCTGCTGGAAGTGTTTCGCGGCCTATCGGTGATTCCGAGCTATACCGACGAAAAATCCTACGTGATCAACATCAAGGAGCATGTGGAGTTCGATAGGGATACGCGGCAGCGGCAATTCCTGTCGTCGAGTCTCGGAGAGGTTGCGGAAAGCAGGCCTGGCAGCGAAATTGCCGGCGAGCCTTTTCCGATACTGATCCAGGGCTATCCTTCCCCGGATTCGGTTAGCGAGTTCGGTCAGAAGTCCCGCGGGCAGACAACGGATCTGTGCTACCGGTTTCTTGAAGCCGTCAAATCCCGCGTAGGCGAATTCCTTCTCGACGAGTGCCATGAGAACGGAGTTTTCCGCATTTCGAGTAAATTCAATTTGGTATTGCGCGGCAGGATCCAGGGCGCTATTGTAACGGATGAAGATGGGTTGGGGTTTTGGATGTTCGTGCTATTCTACTTGATAGAAGACCACTGCAACTCAAGCATAGCGGTCACGGAGGACTACTAAATGGCTCTGAAGAATTACGTTCTAGGCAGGGGGCAAATCTTCCTGGCGGAGCTGGATGCGGATCAAAACCCAGGCAACTTCCGCTACGTCGGGAATACCACGGAATTCAACGTGTCCGTCGAGACTGAGACTCTCGACCACACGAATCCGGACGAGGGAATCAACGAGGTCGATGCCAGCGTGCAGACTTCGGTAACGCGCTCCGGCACGTTGATCATGGACGACATTCAGCGCGAAAACCTTGCGCTGTTCCTCTTCGGGTCGGTCGAAGCGCTGAACGTCGGCGCGGATGCCGCCGATCAGACGCTGAATCTTACCGCCGATCAACTGGCGGCAATAAAGGCGCAGAGCGAGGACAAGGTTTGGTTTCCGCTTGGCGTTAGCGCCGGCAATCCCATCGGCATCAGAAATTTGGACGCTGCGTCATTTGCAATCGCCGGCCTGGTTCTCAACACCGATTACAATGTCGATTTGAAGCGCGGCAGGATTCGGTTTCTGAACACGGACGATGCGCGAAACGCCGCCGGCCCGCTCGAAGTGACGTATCGCAAGCTGGCCGACAACACCCGGCAAATAAGGTCCGGCAACACGCCGAAAAGCGTGTGTATAAAATTCTTCGAGAATAACGCCGATGGAACCAACAACGACTGGACTTTTCCATTCTGCGATATTTCTCCGAACGGAGCGCTGCCGCTCAAGGCAAACGAGTGGCGTAACATTCCGTTCAATCTGTCAATCAACCAGCCTCGGGCTAGCGGCGTAGCGGCAATCTACGTCAACGAGATTCCGGCGTAAGGAGACCACAATGGTTCAGAAAAATTACGTTCTTGGGCGAGGCCGCGTGTATCTCGCCCGCGTGGACCCGGTGACTAAGGAACCGGGGGCCTATCGCTACGTCGGCGCTTCGAGAGAATTCAATTTGACTTCCGAGTCGGAGAATCTCGACCACGTGTCTTCGGACGAGGGAATCAACCAAGTGGATGCTCAAGTGCAGTTGAGCGTCTCGCGAAGCGGCTCACTCATCCTCGAGGATATTAACGCGGCTAATTTGTCGCTGTTCTTCCTCGGAGTCCAGGGTAGCGGTGCGCAGGCCGCCGCGGCGGGGCTGTCCGACGTTGTGACCGGTTCCCGATTGTCGCAAATCCTCGAGGACGGATACAGCGAGGACCACGAGATCATCATCGGCGCGACGGCATCCGATCCTCGTGGCGCGCGAAAGGTGTCCGCTGATCCGGCGCTCGCAGGCAAGGACAGCGACACGCCCGCGGTGGCCGTCGTCTTGGCCAAGGGAGTCGACTGGGAAGTCGTCGATAATGACCGCGCGGCCATTCGACTGCTCGATACGGCGAAGACCTATCAGGCCGTTGGAGACAAAGTGCTGTCCGAGATCACGATCTCGCACGACCGCGCCGCGATCGAAGACGCCGGCCAAATGATTTCGGGCGATGCCTCGTTCGAGGGCGCGTTGCGACTTGTGGAGAATAACCCGGAGGGTCGCAACGGGCTGTGGGTGCTGCCTTTGATCACGTTGTCGCCTAACGGCGATTTGGCGCTGAAGTCCGAGACTTGGCGACAGATTCCAATCTCCGTGAGTGTCCAGAAGCCGAGCGCGGCGGAGGCCATTTACTACAACGGAGTGCCGGCATGAAGCTCAGTCAGGTAGTAATCCAAACGGAGTCCGTCGAGTATGCCGGGCAGGATATTGATCTTCGCGGCCTCGGGTCGCGAGATCTGGAAATTCTCGCTTCCCGATTCGGCCCCAAGCTGGCGAAGATCTACAACGAGAAATTTGCCGGCACCGATGCGTCGTCGGACTTGTCCAGGATCGTGAAAGTCATGGTCGCGGAGTGTCCGGAGTGTATTCCGACTATCATCTGCCTCGCCAATGACTCCTACGACGAAGATCCGGAAGAAGTCAAAAAGTCGGAGCGCGTCGCCGGCTCCCTGCCAACCGTCGTGCAAGCGGAATGCCTTGGCAAGATCATAGAGCTTTCCGTAGTATCCATCGAGTCTTTAAAAAAAATAGTCGCGATGGCCTTCGAAGCGATGGCGAGCGTGCAGACGGTGATGACGGAAGCGGTTCCGGACGACGAACCCTCCCCGACAGTTGGTGGGCCTTCCAAAGCGCGGTCCGCGAAAAAGTAAGTCTGTGCTACTCCGAGGGTCATCCGTGGGCCGCGGAGTATCCTTTCGGCAGGCTGCTAGACGAGAGTGTCTTGATCAAGCAGCGCAAGGATGTGGATCTGGCGGAAACCATGACCTTGCTCAAGCAGGCGGTTGAAGGCTGCCTTAGCGAGAAGTCGGCAAAGAGGTTCGGAGACACGATAGCGGAGATTCTGCGCAATCGCTAGGAGCCGCGCATGGTAGACAGAACCGTCAACATTATCCTGAAAGCGCGGGATGAAGTAAGTCGAAGCGTCAGGCAGGCCAACGAGGCCCTAGCCAAATTCCAAAGAGAAACGAAGTCGATACGGGCATCCACGCAGGATGCCGGCGCGTCCTTCGGCCGTCTCGGAGCGGCTGTAAAGCAGCTTCAGGCGCAGGTAGGCGCCGCGAGTTTCGGCGCCGCGGTAGCGCGAGAGGTCAACAAGGCGGAAACGGCTCTGAATGGCTTCGTCGCCGCGCAAAGGCAACTGCTTCCGGAAGTCGGCAGGCTAGCCAATGCATCGAAAAGGCAGGCGGCTGAAGTCGGCAGGCTGCGCCAGGCGTCGAGCGAGCTGATCGCGCAATACGCCGCCGAGCGAGCGCGACTGCAGCAGCTTGGCAGAAGCAAGCGAAACGTCGCTCAGGAAACCAGAAATTTAAGCGCTCGAGTCCGAGAGTCCATTCAGGCAATAAAGCTTGCCGAAGCGGAGCAGGATCGCCTTGGGCTTGCCGCCAAGCGCGCGGCGTCTTCGCTCGGAGAGGCGAATACGCGGATTAGATCCAGCGCAACGGAGCTTGGCAAGGTCGAGCGCGTAGCGAAGGATGCGGCCAACGCCTACCAGCAAGCCGGCCAAACGATAAGGCGGGAATTCCTGCGGGCGTTCCAGGATCAGAATCAGGTCGTCGAGCGCGTCCGCGCCAGCTACCGGAGCCTGTCGCAGCAAGCTACGCAAATGGGCAGGGCGATCGCCAGCGTAGGCCCGAATACGCAGCAGCAGGTTCTGCAGTTCGAGAAGCTCAGGACGCAAGCTCGGCGCGCCAGAGAGGAACTGACGGGGCAGGTTCAGACTCTTCAGCAGATGCGCGGCGTGCTGCGGAGTTCCGGTAGCGATCTGGACAGTCTCGCGAATGCCCAGGCGAGATTCACGTCCGCCGCCGCCAGGGGGCAATCGTCGCTGGCGAAGTATCGTGAGGACTTGAGGCGGGCTGCTGACGCGGCGCAGCGGCTTGCGGCCGCCCAGGCGAAGACCGCGGCATCGACGAGGCGGCAGGCGGCAGCGTTTCAGACGACGGCGGCGCAGACTAGCCGGGCAGTCAATTCGACGCGGTTTCTCGCCGATGCCTACCGGCAGTTGCAGCAGCGTTTCGGCGCGGTTCTCAATCTGCTCGGCAGAGTCAGGGACAGGCTCGCGCTTCTCGTCGCAACCTACATCGGCTTTTTCGGAATCGTTCGCACGTTCCAGAGAGTTGTCGAGGTCTTCTCCACGGTCGAGCAGGCGACGAACAGGCTGCTTGCCGCATTCGACGGAATAGATTCCAGAGTCGAGCAGGAGTTGGACCGCCTTCGCAGAACCGCGGGTCGCCTCGGTCTCGAATTCGGTTCGCTGGCTCAGCAGTATTCGGCATTGCAGATCGCGGCGCAGGGAACCGTTCTCCAGGGCGAGGCTCTCAGCCGGCTATTCCGGCAGGTAACGGAAGCGGCCAGAGTCCAGAATCTGTCACTGGATCAAGTCAACGGAATATTCGTCGCGCTGTCCCAGATTATCTCCAAGGGCACCGTGTCGATGGAGGAACTGCGTCAGCAGTTGGGCGACCGGCTTCCAGGCGCGGTGAACATATTCGCAACCGCACTCGGAATTTCGACCGAGGAATTGTTCAAGCTCGTCGAGCAGGGGCAGATCGGCGCGGAAAACCTGACGCTGTTCGGAGACGCTTTGGAGGCGCGGTTCGGATCCGAGCTTGAACGGTCGCTGAATTCGGTCGCCGCCGCCATAGGTCGGGTTGGCGATTCCGGCTTTCAAGCGTTTCAAAGGCTTGGCTCCGGCGGCCTGATCGATTCTTTGCAGGCGCTGTTCGAAGATTTCGCAGATACGTTGATCTCTGAAGACTTCGGCGTTTTGCTTGACAACATCGGCGCCGCTATGGCCGGTCTTTCAAATATCGCCCGCGCGCTCGTCAACAACTTCGACCGGCTCACGGCAACGATAACTGGACTCATAGGAATCGCCATCGCGCCTTTCTTCGTGGCGATTGTCCGGCACTTGGCCGTTCTGCCGGCAGCGGTGGGCGCAGCGAACGCGCAATTCCGCGCCCTGCAGGCTCAGATGGGAACGATGGGGGCTTTGTCCGCCGCGCTCTCTGTCAACTTCACCCGGCTTCACACGGCGCTGCTAGCGCTTTCGTCTGCTCCTATCGCGCTGGCATTCGGGGGAATCGGCGCCGCACTCGGATTCATGATCACGCGAGCAGACGATGCGACGAGGGCGCTTGAGGGCAACCGCAGCATTCTTGATGTCGCCAGAGACGCGCTCGACAGATACGGAACGTCCGTTGTCGAAGTCCAGGAATATATTAGAGACAACCTCGCCGGCGACGAAATACAGCAGTCTCTGACTGAAACCACTGAAGCCTTGAGTGATGCGACGAGCGATGCTCAGGGGATAGTCAGCGTGCTCAGGGCGGGCTTGCGGCAGGCCAGCATCGGCGTTCAAGATATAGTTCTAGAGAACGCATTCAACAATATCGATGATCTTATCGAAACCCTCGCCAACGGCGAAATAACGCTAGAGGAATTCCGTCGCCGTCTTGAAGAAATAGCGCAGACTGCCGATAGCGACGCCGTTACCGGGTTTAACACCGATTTACGGGCGGCAATACCTGACTTGGTGGAAGCGGCCGAGGGCGTTGACGCGCTTAGCCTCGCCTTCGCCGACACGAGCGACGTGATGGCTCTTTTCGGAACCAATGCCGATGAAGCCGCCGCCGCTATTGAGAGACTAAATAGCCAGCAGACGGAGGCAGAGGTCCAGGCTCGGTCGAGCATCAGGCGGGCGCAAGGCCAGGTCGAAGCTGCGAGAGCGCTGACGAGGGAGCTTAAAGCGCTAGAAGAAACGCGGCAGCGTCAATTGGAAGATCAGACGACTCCGGATGCCGATATTGATGCGACCGACGAAGCCATAAGGGTTTTAACGGAAGCATCCGTAAAGCAGTTGAATACGGCCAGGGAAGCTCTCGAAAAGGTCCTCGGCGAGCTTGGCGACAATGAATTTCAGGAGATACTGGCGGCAAGCCTGTCGGCGGACATAGCGGCGGTAAACAACCTTATCGCCAATCTAGAAGACGACGGGCGGCAATCGCTCGCCAACTTCTACCAGCGCCAGGCGCGCACCTATCGGAGAATAGTGGACGGCCTCAATAGAGATCTGACAAGGCAGCTTAGCAGCGGCGCGCTCGACGCACTGGACGGCGATATAATACGCGATAGGGATCAGGCTACTCAGGATTACATAAACTCGCTGCGTTCCGAGTTGAAAATTCTTGAGCAGTTGGAGGTTCAAGGCGCCGATACCGCTGCGAGAATAGCGGAGATAAACCGGATCGTGGAAGCGCAGGGCGAGGGCAACGCCCTGTTCGACTTCTCGGCCGCTCAAACGTCCGCGGTCGGTTTCCAGAACGCTTTGACGGAAGCATTGAATTCGGTGAGGGCCGCCTTCGCTGGCGGTGATACTTTCGGCCTGGTCGGGCTGCAAAACGAGATTGCCGGCGCGCGCACGGGCTTGGAGACGCTTCTAGAGGATATTAACAGGCTAATTGCCGAGCTTGGAAACCGCGCCACTCCAGAAATGCTTGCATTCCGCGACAGCATTGCGGAATTGCTTTCGACCGGCAGCGGAGATCAATTCAGGGGCGCCGCGTTCGAAGGCATACAGGACCGAATTGACGAGCTTAATGCACTGCAGCAGCAGATAAACGCCGGCCTCGGCGATGCCTTCCTGTCTGGAGACACGGTTGGATTCGCAGAGGGTGCCGAGGAGTCGCGCAGGCTCGGCGAGGAGATCAAGCGGCTTATCGCATTGCAAGCGGGGTATGCCGAAATTACCGGCGAATTGACTGCCGCCCAGAGATTGCAACTCGTAGTTAACGAACAGCTTGTTACGCAGATCGGCGACAGGATACCAGGTGCGACGAGGGCGGCTATACAGGCTTCGACTCAGAGAATCACCGCGCTTTTCGAAGAAAGAGACGCTATTATCGCAAGGTATGGCGCGCTTCTCGACCAAGGCGTAACGCCGCAGGATCCTCAAGCGGAGGCCATTGAAGCCGAGATAGAAGAAGCCAATCAGAGAATCCGGGCGCAGACTGAAGAAATACGGAAGACAGTTGAAGACATAGGCGCGCTCACTCCTGAGCTTCAATCCTATTTGAAGGAATTGGAATCCGTTGATGCCAATCTCAGGGAAGAGTCGCAGGTAGCGATACTTGGGCAATTGGAAACGCTGGTCAATTCGCTATCTAGCCAAAGGCGCGGATTGCAGCGGGCGGCGCAGGATCTCGCCGACTCCGGCAATACCGCGCAATTGCCGGAAGTCGAGTCGAACCTGGCCGCAACCGAGAAGCAAATCGAGGAATTGGATGCCGACGTAGCCTTATTGATAGATTCATGGGGAGACCTTGGGCCGGAGGCGTCCAGGGCCGCGATCGCGTTGCGTCTGGCTTTAATCTCTGCCACCAAGCCGCAGCCTGGCGAGTCCCAAACTCAAATCCTGCTCGACGACTTCAACGAGCTGCAGCGGGTGGCAAAGGCGCTCGCCGGCGCTCTGGAAGATGCAGTAAGCCGAGGCGACAATGCGGAGGCGGCGCGTCTGCGAACTGAGCTTCGAGGAGTCACGGAGCAGGCCGACGAGGCGGCGGGGAAATTTCTCGAATACACCGGCCAGCTGCAAACCATAACTCCGGAAGTCCGGACTCTTCAGATTGAAGTGTCGAAGCTGCGCGAGGAATTGGAATTGCTTGGAGCGCAGAGCGATTTCGGAGGATTGCAGCAGCGTTTCAGGCAGTTCGAAACATCAATCGGAGGCATCCTTGATCGCGTGCGAACCGGACTAGGCAGAGGCGACGCGCTCAACCTTGATGACATTTTCGGCGAATTCGGCGATGCGCGCCAGGGCGTGCGGGAACTGCTTAGTAGCATGGATGAGCTTATCAGATTCCTGGGAACGGATGCCACGCCGGAAATGCTCGCGTTCCGTGATACGCTTAGGGAGACGCTGAGGCTTCCTGCCGGCGAGCAATTCAATGCCGCTGTGCGCACCGGACTCGATTCCAGAATACAGGACGTTCAAAGGCTGCAGGAGCAAACGAAGGCAGCCAGAGACGCGGCATTCGCCAGGAATGAAGATGTTCGCGCGAACGAGCTTACGGAAGAATTGAGGTCCCAAGGCGATGAATTGGTGCGTCTAACGAGTCTTCGAAAGACATATGAGAATGCGATCACAAGGCAAACTGCTGCCCAGAGGATTGAGAGTCTAGCGAACGATGCGCTGCTGAACCAGAACAAGGTTTTTCAGGCTGACTATTCCAACGCCATTCGCGCAGCGCAGGAGCGAACCAAGGCGCTTGAAGCAGAGACGGACGCTCTTATTGATTTATACGGAGCAATTATTAGGCAGGGCGATCTGCCAACCGCTACCGAGCCTTTGTCAGTGCTTAATACCATCCAGTTCAATGATAGCCAAATAGACCTCCAGATCCAGGGAATTCGCACGTCTATTGGGCAGCTAGGGACTCTAACTCCGGAAATAATAAAATTCATCGATGAGTTGAGAGTATTGCGATTGACTGTCAGGGACGAGTCGCAGGCCGCGATAATCGCTGAACTGCAGGCGCTGGTCGATGACGCAGTTGCACAAAGGGACGGGCTGCGGACAATCGCCGACGAATTCAGGGCCCAAAATAATACGACGGGATTACGCGATACTCAGGCTGAAATTACCATTCTAGACAACCGCCTTGCCTTCCTGCAGCCGAGCATAGAGCAAACGATAGGACTGCTAGGCCGCCTTGGGCCGGAAGCGAAACAGGCGGCAATCGGCATTCGAGTGGCGCTTATCGACGCTTTCAAGCCGCCGCAGGAAAAATCTCAAGTTGAGATTTTGTCGGAAGAATTGAAAGAACTGGAACAGCTAGCCAGGGAGTTGGGAAAGGCGCTCACAAACGCCGTTGGCGACGATTTGGAAGTGGCGCGTTTGGGAGCGGAATTAGATCAAGTGACCGCGGCTCTTGACGAAGTTGGCGGCAAGCTGGACGATTATGTCAACGGGATTCAGGACGCGACTCCCGCTCTAAGGACAATGCAACTCCAAGTCGCCGATCTCCGCAAAGAAATGGAGTCGCTCGGAGCGGTAAGCGAATTCGAAGGCGTGCAGTCGCAAATAGAAGGCTTTCAGACTGCGACCGGCGCGATACTGGAAGGTGTTCGGGCGGGGTTGGCTAGCGGAGCGAACCTTAATCTCGACGCGCTGTCCGAAGAATTCTCGAATGCTCGCGAGGCGATGCAGGGTCTGCTTACTGATCTAAATCGTCTCGTGGATGATCTTGGCGCGAACGCCGCACCGGAGTTGCTCGCCTTCCGAGACAAGGTTGCCGACGCGCTTTCGTCGACGGACGCAGACCTTTTCAACGCCGCGGTCGGCGACGGCATTCAAGTGAGAATCGACAGGCTGGCGTCGCTTGTGGAAAACGCCGAGAAGCGCTTGACCGAGGCTCTTGTCTCGGACGACGATGCCGCGGCGCAGGCGTTGACTGATCAGATTGGCGCATTGGATGCAGAGTTGAAAAGCCTAATAGAGACTAGGCGAAGATACACGAGCTCAATAACGCGGCACACGGTCGCCGAGAGCCTGCAGAGAGCCGCCAACGATGAGTTGATAGCTCAGGTGGGGCAGGCGATTCCCAACGCTTTTGATCGCGCAACGCAGCAGTTGAAACCGCTCGCCGAGCAATTGGGGGAAGCGCTAGAGAGGGCTTCCGAAGCCGGCGACTATGATGAAATTGAACGGCTGAGAACGGAATTGGATCTCGTTAAAGGAGCGCTTGATCAAGTTGGCGGCAGTCTTGAAGACTATATCAGCGGCATTCAGGATGCGACTCCCGCGCTCAGAATAATGCAACTTGAAGTCATAGCGCTCCGCAAAGAACTGGAGACGCTTGGAGCGACAGCGGAATTAGGAGGCGTGCAGTCTCGGATAGAGGGCTTTCAGACTGCGACCGGCGCGATACTGGAAGGCGTTCGAGAAGGATTGGCTGGTGGAGCGAACATCGATCTCGACGCGCTTGCCGAAGAATTCTCGAACGCTCGCGAGGCGATGCAGGGCCTGCTTACTGATCTGAATCGTCTCGTAAATGAGCTTGGCGCGAATGCCGGGCCGGAGTTGCTCGCCTTCCGAGACAAGGTTGCCGACGCGCTTTCGTCGACGGACGCAGACCTTTTCAACGCCGCGGTCGGTGAAGGCATTCAGGGCAGGATTGACCAATTATCGGCACTCGTAAGAAGCGCTGAGCAAGGCTTGACAGCGGCTGTCCTGGCTGACGACCCAGCCGCCGCGCAGGCGTTCATACAGCAAATCGGCGCGTTGGAAGACGAGTTGAAAGGTCTGATAACTACTAGTCGCAGCTATACCGGAGTAATCACGCAGCAGACGGTCGCCGAGAAGCTGCAGGTGGCGGCAAATGACCAATTGATAGCTCAGGTCGGGCAGGCGGTTCCCGAAGCTCTTAGGCGCGCCACGCAGGAGTCGGAGCGTCGAACGGCTGCGCTTCATCAGGAAAGGGATGCCCTGCTCGCCCAATACGAAGCGCAAATCGAGCAAGGCGCGCTGCCCACGGATCAGAGCGCGTCGGCCGTTGCGGAAGCGATAGCGGATCAGGACGAGCAAATCCGAGAGGAATTGCGGAAAATCCAGGACACCATACGCGCCATAGGAACGCTGACTCCGGAACTGCGCGCCTACCTGCTGCAACTGGAAGACTTGGAGGCGAACCTCACGGACCAGTCGGACGCTGCCATTCTCGGCGTTCTTGAAGCGCAGGTCCGATCCCTGTCTCGCCAGAGGCGAGAATTGCAGACGCTGATCAAGGAATTCAATCGCGTAGGAAACGAGCAGGGAGCGACGCAGGCGGGAGCCTTGCTCGCGAACGTCGACCAGGCGCTCGCCGATTTGAAGCCTAGCATCAATGAGACAATCGCGGGCATGGGCGAGCTCGAAGGCGCCGCGCTTCAAGTCGCCATAGCGATCCAGCTTGCGTTGATAGAGGCGTTCAGGCCACCTCCCGCCGCCAGAGCGGGGCGTTCCCAAATAGACATTCTTTCCGAAGAATTCCGGAACCTCGAGCAGCTTGCAAAGACTGTGGGCGGCGCGTTGCAGGAAGCGTCGAGACGGGGCGACACCGCGGCGGTTGCCGAGCTTCGGGCCGAATACGAGCGGGTGTCCGCCGAAGCCGACGAAGCGGCTAGGAAGATTGACGACTACGCGAATAGCCTGACGAACGTCACGCCGGAAGTTAGAAGGCTGCAATTGGAAGTCGCTCAACTCAGAATGGAATTGCAGACGGTCGGAGTCGAAGGCGAGCTAGCGGGATTGCAGGAGCGCATCGGCGACCTGCAGGATCTGCGAGGGCTGATAGGATCGGCGCAAAGGCTGCCCGGAGAATTGCTCGGCGGGCAGAGCGAGCTTGATGCAGTGGATCAGCAGATTCAAAAGCTCGTAGCCAGAGCGCTTGAGTTGGTCGCTGCGTTGGATCAGACGGATCCCGCTGTTCAGGCCTTGAAGCTGAGGCTTGAAGAAACGAGTCCCGTCATCCGCGATATGAATACGATATTCCGGACGACCGCGGACGAGATCACCGAGACGCTTGCCGGCAGCATCAACGATGGCCTGAGCCTGTTCGTCAAAGGCGTGGTCGAGGGACAGAACGCGGTGCAGGCGCTCGCTGACGGCTTCCGCACTTTCGCCGCCAACTTCCTGCAGCGCATCGCCGACATGATTATCGAGCAACTGGCGTTCAACGCGGCTGCTTCGATACTGCGAGGATTCGGAGTGTCTTCGGGAGACCTGCTTTCCTTCCACAGCGGCGGAAACGTTCCGGGCGACGGCGCGCCTTTCCGCAGAAACTTTCTTGCGGGCGACGAATATCTTAGCGTCCTGCAGAGCGGCGAAACGGTTCTGACTGAGCAAGACCAGCGAAATTTGGCAAATCGAGCAGCGCCGGGCGGTTCGGGCGATGTAACCGTGATCAATGCCATCGACGCGCTGTCATTCGCTGAAGAAGCGTTGTCAACTCGACGCGGCCAGCGTATGGTTCTTAACGCGATCCAGAACAACAAGTCCGCAACGAAGACGATATTGGGAGTCTAGGCATGGCTGTGAGAATACGCACAACGGCGAACGCGGTTTGGACGGCGGCTGCCGATTGGAATGACAAGCCGACGCGCGTGACGGCGTGGATGGAAACCAGCGGCGGGAATTATTCGTTTCTCGGAGAGTCCGACGCGCTGGCGGCAGCCCTGGAGATTCTGGAGAACGGCGACTCGTATCGCATTCCGTCCGGCTTCGCCTACGACTGGGCGTTCACGCCGGACAACGGAGCGCTCGGCGATGCGGACGCTGCTCTTGCGGCGATGATGAATCGCGCGGCGGGAACGCTGGGCCTGCAGTTTAGATTGCACAGCGCGGACCCAGGAGCGAACCACGATGCGAATGAATTGACCGCTGCTCGGAATACGAGCTACGCGAGGCAGAGCGCCGCCTACGAAGTCGTAACCGTGTAATCCAGTCATGGCTAGCGTCACCGCGACGATAGGCGACGGGAGAACTGGGGGCACCAGCGATCTTCAATGGGGATCTACGCTTTCCAGTAGCCGTTTGTCTATAGACATTCCGTCGGCCCTGACGCGCGATGCCACATCGACCGCCAAACTGCGCTACCTGAGAATTGTCGATTTCGGACTTGTTCAAATCAATACCGAGTCCGACACTCAGTCGAGCGCGGGCGCCGGCCCGGATCTGTCCGACGCTTGGGAATTGTTCAATCCGGCAATCGTGATACGGGCGGGAACGCTTACGCTTGAATTGCCGGGTTCGAGAGCGCGAGGAAACCTTGCCGGCGACGCTTCCGAGCCTTACCGATACAATATCGGCAGAAACTTCGGCGACTTCATAACTGCGTATCGTCGTCTTTCGCAAGCCGACAGAGCGGCCACCGAACTAATTCTCGCAGACGAGATCGTAGTCAGGACAATAAATCTTGGGCTGACGGCGATGGCGGGAACCGGCGCCGGATCGCTCGTCGTGAATCTCGTGCATCACGAAGTGCCGGAAGTCATCCAATTGGTGCCGGAGACGATGGAAGGATCCGGAACCGGAAGCATGGAATTCCTTCTCGAATTCAAGCGCGCTGTTCAAAGCCTGCTCGAGTCCATGAGCGGAACCGGTTCCGGCGCTCTCGATTTTTCCTTTCAGCACAGGCCGGCCCAGGCATTGACATCGCGCATGGAAGGCTCGGCGGTCGGCAGCATGTCATTCTCGCTCATTCACAATGAAGTGCCTGAGACCATCGACTTGGCGCCGGCATTCAGAGGATCGGGAGCGGGCGGCATGGCGTTCGACTTCAATCATATCGAAGTCGCGGAAGCTATTGATCTCGAAGTTCCGAACATGGCGGGAAGCGGCGCAGGAACATTGTCGGTTAATCTGCAATACAGGAATCGGGAAGAAACGAACCTGCTGAACATCGTCGAAGGGACTTACGGAGACTACCGAATCCAATGGGCGAATTCCGTCCGTGAGGTCTATACGTTCTTTACCGGCGTGGTGTCGCATAGGGCTGGAACCGAGCAGCGCATAGCCTATCGAAGCGAACCGCGGCTGCAATACGAATTCGAAGCGTTTCTAGATCCTCTTGAATTCAGAACGTTCATGGCGAGGAATTCATCATTCCAGGGGCGCGACACATACATCCCGCATCCGCGCTACAGGTTTCAGCTTCCGTCCTTTCTTAGTCGAGGCGAAGGCTCGGTAAGGCTAGACGACAGGCCGGCCTGGATCCGGCCGGGAGCCAATGTCTTCTGCAAGGTCGGCGTTCATGTGATTCCCGGAATAGTGGAGTCCGTTGCCAGCGCCTTGCCAATAACGGGCGGCCCGGTAAATGTGCGCATGGTTTTCGGAACCGATAGCGATCTTCCGACAGGAACCTATATTTATTTCGGCGTTCTCGTCAGGCCTGTCAGCGGCAATCTCGTGGCCGCCAGAAGCTCGCGGGCGGGAACCATGCGAGTCAACGCGGCGGCGGATCCCGTCTTCAACTGGATGCGCGGGTTTTCGTCGATTCCGCCGGCCTCGCTCGGCGGCAGGGAGTATTTCGACATAGCTCCCAATTTCGCCGGCGCGCCTCAGATCGGAACCGTGCAGGGCTGGGAAGACATCGACTTTCGAACCGGCGCGGTCGACCGGATATTCCCGCGGCCGTTCGCTTCGCGGTCCATTCGCTTGCGATACGTCCTCAAATCGGATACCGAGGAAAGGATACTCGGCCTGTTCCATCGGTGCCGAGGACGGCAGAAAGGTTTCTGGATGCCGTCATTCGTGCATGAAGTGGCGATACCGCCCGGCATCACGTCCGGACGATCCATGAATGTGCCGGGCCTGGCCTTGTCGAACGCCTACAACGGCTCGAACGTGTTCAAGTATCTGCGCTTCGTGCATCGGAGGGGAAGCTTCGTTATCGGCGTTGACAGCGTGGAGGCCGGCGAAAATGTCAGCACAATCAATTTCTCGAATCCGCTGCCCGAAGTTCTTCCGGAAGACGACATTAAAATGATCTCGTGGATACACCTTTGCCGCTTCGAGACGGACTCGCTGTCGGTTGACTGGCGCTCTACAGCAGTTGGCGAGACGGTCATGACGCTTCGCACGCTGCCGGCAGAGACGATAAGCTAATGGCTTTCTCGAATTTCGAAAGCTCGGAAGACGCGGCGACTCCCGTATCGCTGTATCTTTTCACGACCGGGCAGGGCGCGGATGAATATTTCGGGTATACCGATCACACATCGAGGATCGTGTTTCAGGGACGTAACTACGAGCCTGAGCCTATCGGCAGGACGAGCATCGAATCAAGCGCCGAGATAGACAGCGGCGAGCTCCGCGTAGACATAACGCCGAACGCCGGCGTGGTCGATTTTCTATCGCTGCGCATTCCGTATCAGCAGCCCACATTGCAGATACGGCAGGGACACGCCGACGATCCCGATAGGCAGTTCCTCGTCGTCTGGATGGGCTTCGTGGAAGGCGTAACGCGGCCGGACGGAGCATCGGCGCAGATAACCAGCAGGCTCATTACGCGAGCGCTGGAGCGCGTCGGGGTTAAGCGGCAATATCAGCGAAGCTGCACGTGGACGCTATACGGCCGAGGCTGCAAGGCGGCGCGAACGATACAGGGAACGCCGACTCCGTCGCAGGTGGGAACGAACGCAATTCGTCTCGGACACGCGTGGAACGGCCGCTTTCCGAAGGACAAATACAAGGGCGGCTACATATCGTGGCGCAGCGCGCTCGACGCGGGAACGCACGTCAGAACGATTCTGGACGTGCATGAGGGCGCGTCGAGCGACGTGCTGCTGCTCAGCGGAGACACGCACGGACTAGGCGGCGGCACGCCTATCAATATTTTTCTAGGCTGCAATCACCAAACCGACGACTGCAGGGAGCTTCACAACAACATCGTCAATTTCGGCGGCCAGCCGTGGATTCCAACGCAGAATCCGGTTGGGTATGTCAACAGGTTCTATTAATGGCCTGGAATTTCTTCGTTCAGTTATTCGTGGCGATCGTCCTTAGCGCGATTAGCTACGTCCTTGCTCCGAAGCCGCCTCGTCGGACGCAAGCTGGCGGCGGGCAGCCACAGGAACTGCAGGCGCCAACGTCTGAAGTCGGCAGGTCGATTCCCGTCGTATTCGGGACGGTGAATATCAAAAGTCCCAACGTCCTTTTCTCGGTTCACAAGCGGCAGGTTCCGGTCGAGCGGGACTCGCGTGCGGACTACTACCTAACCGTTCACTACGGAATCTGCATCGGCAGCATCGACTCGATACGCCGTCTTAGGCTTCGGGAGAAGACGGTCGCAACCGATCTTCCCCTCGACTTCCTGATTGACGATCCGAATTTCGGCGGAGGCTCGCAGCGCGAAGGCGGAATCAATGGCCGCGTCGTGTGGACGGACGGTTCGCTGGCGCAGACTATGCCGCCTTCCATCACGTCGCTATACGGAGAAACCCCCGGAACCATGCCGGGCTACCGCGGAATCGCGACAATCGCATTCTTCCACCAAGGCTCCGGGGAAGGGGCCGGCGGCTTCTACTGGGGACGTTCGCCGAACATTCCGCCAGCGGACTTTCTCGTAACGAGAGTCGGCGACGTGCAGCCCGGATGGTTCGATTCCGCCAGGACGATAGCGCCTTCGGAAAACATCACGAAGCGAATAACGGACTATCAATCGACGGATGCGGACGCGCCGTTCCAGGAAGTCGATAGTAAAAGCTGGACCATCGGGCCGGACGTGAATCCTATTCATGTCATAAGAGAGTGCCTGACGGATGCCGTATGGGGAGGGGAGATTCCGCTTTCGTTTCTCGACGACGTATCTTTCAGAAACGCGGCTAGGACGCTGTTCGACGAGGAATTCGGGATTTCGATTCAATACGAATCGCAGGAATCAATTCAGGATATTGTTCAGGAATTAATGGATCACGTCGAAGCCGTGTTCTACGCTTCGCCGATAACGGGTCTTCTCACGATACGACTGCTGAGAGCCGGCTACGACTTCGACAATCTTCCGGAATACGACGAAGCCAGCAGCCGCGTAGCTAGCGTCGCTCGGAAGTCGGCGGGCGAAATAGTCAACGAGATCGTGGTTCAATGGACAGATCCCGAGGCGGACATGGGCAACCAGGTTTCGCTGCAGAATATTGGCGCGATCGCGAAAGCGGGCGCCGTCCTGTCAATTACGAGAAACTTCCGCGGCATTCGAAATATCGACACGGCGTGGAAGGTTGCCCGACGCGAGCTTGCGTCAAGCTCCGAAGAATTCCTAGCGGTCGAAGTCGAGCTCGGCCGCTCGGCATACGGCGTGGTTCCGGGCGACGTGATTCGCATTACCGACGTGGCTAGGGATTTGAACAGCGCGGTATTGAGAGTCGTGTCCGTCGATTACGGAACGCCCGGAAGTCCGAGCATCAAAGTCAACTGCGTCGAGGACGTGTTCGCTCGGACCACTCCCAACTTCGAAGTGCCGGGCGCCGGCCTTGGGCCGTCGAATCCGAGGCGTTTCAATATCGAGATAGGCGACGGCCAGGTAACGCTTAGGTGGGAGCCGCCGATCTCAAGCGGCGGTTCGCCGATACTCGGCTATCAGTATCAGCAGGACGGCGGGCAATGGCGGTCGGCAGGCGGTCCGGACGCGCGTGAATTCGTCGTAACGGGTCTCGTCAACGGCAACACCTATACATTCAGGGTCCGCGCCTTCAACAAGCTCGCGCCTGGCACGCCTTCAATCTCATTGCGGGTCGGTCCGGATCCGGTCGTCAAGACGGTTCCAAGCCCGCCTACTAATTTCGTCGCCCTGTCTATCGGGGAAGAACTGGAAATACGCTGGGCTGAGCCTGCTACGGATGGGCACTCAACGATCATCCGCTACGAATACGAACTGGACGGAGCCTGGGCCGTGGTTCCTGAAGCGGACAGATTTGCGCATAGGATCGCCAACCTTGTTGTCAACCGACAGTATCAAGTCAGAATGCGGGCGGTCAACGCAATAGGCGACGGGATTCCAACGGGAATAGTCCACGTTCACATTCGAGACCTGCTGTCCTACGCCTACGAGCATCCGCCTCAGCCCAAGGGTCTGAGCGGTCGCGGCGGTCTTGGCGTTGTCCTTCTGTTCTGGGATAATCCTTTGGCCGCTTACCAGAACCACGCTACCACGCTTGTATATAGGGCAAGAGACAATGATCCGTCGTCGGCAACTCAAGTCGGCGCCAGCAATACGATCTCGTTCACCGACAAGCCGGTTGATCCGGGAGTATGGTATTACTGGATCGCGTGGCAATCTCAGTCGTCGGTTATCGGCGATTTGTCGGAGTCGGTCGAAGTCGAAGTAGCGGAGCATCCGGCGCAGGCCATACGCAGGTTGTCCGACGAGATATTCAACGATCCGCTTACGCGCGAACTGCTGTCGCCAATCAATGTTGACGACTTCGAACGGATTGCCGGGTCGTCTCAGTCGGCAGCTAGGGAGCTTGTGGAAGGCTATTTCAACGTCGCTGGCCTGTTGATGGACGCTGACAGGAATGACAACGTAGCGGCGAGGACAGCGCTTTCCGAGAGGCTTGACAGGACGACGCAAGGCGTAATGGCGGTAGCCGCTTCGATTACGCAGCTTCGCGCCGCGCTCGGCGATCCTATTGACGTATTGACTATTCAAGTTGGCGACTCGGATCTTCCGCTTTTCATTGAGAAGGTGGAACCGGGCATGTCGATCATGGCCGGTGCTCCCGGTGAATTGGTAGATTACGTGATTATAACTGTATCGAGAGCGGGAAACAAATTTGCTATTGGCTTGTCCGCGGATGAAAGCAACTGGCCCGATAGCGGAACGCTAGATGTTCAAGTTGACGGCGCCGATGCACCTTCTCCGTTTCCGGTTATGGAAGATGTTGGGACGGACGTCGACGCTGCCGGCGAATGGAGTGTCATTGAGGATCAGGCTACGGACGGTCTTGCGCAGGCTCAGGAGCTTCTAGAGGCTAGAGTCGAGCTTATCGAGAACGTCGACGGCAGCACGACCGTCGCTCAATTGGCGCAGTGGCTAATCAAGACGAAAGTCGCAGATCGGACGGCCGGCATCGGGCTTTTCAATGACGGCAATTTCACTCGTCTTTTGATCGATGCGGACAGATTTGCAATTCTTCCGTCATCGGCTGAGACGACCGACGAAAACTCAGTGGTTCCGTTCATTGTTCAGGACGGAACTGTCTATATCAATAAAGCCGCCATTGCCGACGCTTCTATTGGCGCGATTAAGGCAGAGAATGCGTTTCTTGAAAACCTGAGTGCGGTTCACGGAGAGTTGCAATTCGCGAGAATAGACCAGGGGAACATTTTTGATCTTGCGATTGAAAACAGAATCAGTTCGGACAACTATGTTAAAGACTCCGATGGCTGGGTTATTCAGCAGGACGGCTTTGCAGAGTTCGACGCGGCTGTTATCCGCGGAACGCTGACTGCGGATCATATCGATTCGGATGTAAGAAACTGGAGGAAGATAGGTGATTACGGAACTGGTCGTGGCATCGCCCTGGGATCGCGCGCAGTAGCGTTTTCCGTGCCGGACTGGGCATCGCACGAATTCCTTGTTTTTTTGGTTAGTTATCTCGGTAACGGTTGGGATACATTATCCATACCCACAGAATCCATACCACTTAATCCGGCTGTAGCAACCTCAACGCTCCTGAGCAACTATGATTTGATTGTTCATAAAGTTGGGGACACGAAGGATATGCTGGCTATCTACCGCGATGATCATGTTATCTATCTTCGGAGTATTTGGGGTGTCAATCCTCCGCGCGGTGACTTTACTCAGCCTACTCCTTCGCCGACTCCAACACCCACACCTACTCCCACTCCGACTCCAACGCCGACTCCGTCCGTTAGCCCAAGCCCGTCCGTTAGCCCTGCGCCTACGGTTAACTTGCCCGGTCTTGCATCGTTTGCCTTCGAGCAATTTAGAGACAATCTATTCGCTTGGGCGCAGTCGCCGTCTGGATTTGTTAGTGGGTATGCATGCAGCTTTCAATTTAGTCGAACAAGCAATTTTAGTAACATAATCTACAGAGAAACGGATACAAATCCAAATAGCCCTAGTGGAGGCAGAAATTGGCAAACATTTACTTATGCTGTATCTGCGAGCGCTGGAACTGTATTCTACGGTCGAGCGAGACTCGAATCTTCAAACGGATTGCGAGTTGGCCCGTGGACTTCGGCTAGCCTTACATGGAGTTAGGAAGCGAAATGCAATACATCGAACTAACGCGCGAGAAGCACATCGTAGGCGCCGACAGATCGTCGATCAAGATGTGCCTGAAGTGGCCTAGCAGAATGGGTTGCCATCACGTCGTCGATGAGCAATTCGCGCCGAATACGCTTGGCGTATACAAGCCGAAGGTCGGCGAGCAGCTGCTTCATAGATTCCTGCCGCACGTGTCGGAAGCCGTTGGCAAGAAATTGTGGCCGGTAAATTCGTTCGCCAGGCTCGTCTACAAGGGCGGCGAATTGAGGATGCACTACGACCGCCCCGGACTCGACTGGACGCTATCGATAAATATCTGGCGGGATCATTCATGGACCATCGAAGTTCACGACGATGACGGGAACTGGCATTCCTTCGAGGATCTAGGGGATAGGGCGGTTCTGATGAACGGCCGCAAGCAGTGGCATCGCAGGCAGCCGTTCAAAGGCAGGGAAGCCTACCAGCTATTCCTGCACTACTCGGAGCAGCCTGGATTCGAAGGCGACCCGGAATTCAAGCTGGACTACAAGCCTTTCTTTCCCAAGCCTCCGAAAGCGCCCGTAGCGCAATCCTACAAGGTCGTGGACTGCCTTAGCGACTTCGAGTTGGAGAAGTGCCTTAAAGACTCAATGGCCCTCACGCTCGAAGCAGGGACGATGACGCGCGAAGGACTGGATACGAGCGTAAGAAAGAGCGAGATCGCATTCGTCGGCCACCTTCCCGAATGGCGCTGGCTATCCGACAGGCTAGCAATGACGGCCCGCGAAGCGAACGATTGGGGAATAGACGCATCCGGAATCAACGGCGTGCAATACACGACATACGGGCCGGGATCATTCTTCAACATGCACAATGACCGCGCCGAGGGAACCGACGACCGCCGGTCGCTTTCAATCTCGGCTTTAATCCGCAACGCCGACGAGGGCGGCGAGTTCGAGATAGACGGCTTCGGCAAGATACCGATGAAGCCGGGGCAGGCCATAGTCTTCCCCGCGTGGGTAAAGCATCGCGTTCACAATATCGAAGCGGGCTATCGTGACAGCGCCGTCATGTGGCTGGAGAATAGTTAAATGCTAGTTCGCAGACTCGACGAGATTCTATCGTGGATGGTCGAGAACCAGGGCCTGAAGCTTCCCTATTCAGTCATGGCCGGCTCGATTGCCGGTGGGCTGAGGCCAATCCGCTTGCAGGGCGAATACGAGGCCTACGGCTGGAATCCCCCTGAGTATCTCGTTCCCGGCCATGTCGTCGATGCCGGAGGCTGGCGCGGCTTTTTCACGATCGCGGACGAGGCGCGCGCAAAGCCGCAGCCCTACAACTACGAACTGAACGAATACGCCTACCGCGCCACCAAGCCTGTTCACGAGATCAACCGAATCTGGTCCGAGCCGGGCAAGGTTCCCGCCGGGTGGAAGAAAGCGCCGCCGCGGTTCCCCTGCTACGGAATCGGCAGGCGCGTCGTCTACGTTACCGAGGAGCAGGGATTCGCGAAGCCGGATCCAGACGCGTCGCCGAAACCGACGTGGGACGAGATTCTGAACGCGCAGGAATCGATGATATGGATGGAGACGTATACGGCGAAGTGGGATCACGTGCGGCGCGAGTGCAAGCGCAGAATAACGGAGCAATACGAAGCCACCAGCATTGAGCATGAGATTCTGCGCCGGCTTCGAGGCGCGACGACTAAAGAGCAGGACGACGAGCGCGAGCGGTTGCGGGCGGTCTGCCTCGCCGAGCAGATCAAGGTTGGAGAAATGACGGTTCCCATGCTCCAGGCCTACGATCCGGCAGATGATTCAATCTGGGCGAAGCCTTGATTTTTGCTATTGCAAAGCTTTTCCCGCGCGCCTATGCTAATGGCGTTGGAACAGGGTTACTCAATGGCTGACTTAACAATGAACCTGAAGCTCAGCGGCGCGTGGACGAATGTGACGAAGCTGCTGAGTCTTGAAGAGGATGCGAGTTACCTTTTCGATATAGCCGTAAAATCGCGAGGCGCGATTGTCAGGCACGCATACACCGACACCGACGACCCGCCTACCGCTGTAGGCCATCCGTGGGAAGACATCGGCGATTCGCAGGTGTTCGAGCAGACCGCGGACTCGATTCTCTGGATGAGAGTCGAGGGCGGACTCGTTCAAATAGATAGCGCGCTGCTCGCCGTCTCGCAGATATTCTAATGACTCTGCTTAGACGAGGAATAGGAGCGGGCGGCGGCGGCATCCGCAATGTCGAGGTTCTTCCGTATCCGAAAAAGGGGTCCCTCGTCTACCTCGAGAGGGACTACTACCTCGACGAAGCTCTGACGGAAGAGGACACCACCTTCACGATAGACCCGGTGCGGCTTGACCGCGGGATCGGCAACTTCATCGCCGAACTGCAGGACGAGAGATCGGATCTGAACGCTGTTCTTGCGTATGACTCGAACCGCTACATCTACATCGAGTTTACCGACGAGCTTGCGATTGAAGCGGAGTCGGCAGGCGATTTAAGCATTGTCCTGGACGGCGTGGCGTATGAAACCTCCAGCACTAGGTCAGGCGATCGCGAATTCTACATCGAAACGCAAGATCAGGTGGTGAATGCTTGGGTCGTAGGCACGCCGGTCTCTTTCAGGATCATTACCGCGGACGGCAGGGCGCTCGCTCCGAACGGAGAATTCATCCGCGTTCGAGACGACGACGAGGCGCCGATCAAGCAAGGCTTCTACAGCGTCGAGCCGGAGACATTGGAATGGGTGGCCGGCTTCGGGCTGGCCGATGGCGGCCTGCCCGCCGTCTTCCTTCCGGAAAAAGGCCTTCTGGAAGCGGATATAGCCGATCACAACTGGCGCGGCGTAAAGATAGCCCTGTCCCGCGAAGACGCGGGGGATCAGTGGCGCCTTCGAACCGTCGCCGGCAATGAGCCTGTGCAGGCATCGCTGCAGATAGCGGGCCAGGGCGGCGGCACGCTCACGGTTACCCTGGGCGCGCAGGCGGCGGGATTCGACACGTCCGGCGACTTGGGCAACGGATGGGCCATCAGAGTCGGCGATGCGGCGGGCGCCGTAGTTACGGCGCAGCAAGAAGGCGCGCAGCCTAGCGGCCTGCCGATACGCATTATTAATGTCGAGATTCCGGCTGCCGGCGCTACGCTGATAGAAGTGCGCGACGCGCTCAACGGCATCGCCGGAGTCACGGCCGTTTCCGCAGGCGGCGCCAACTCCTTCCCGCGAGTGAACGGGGCGGCCTTGGATCAATTCGTCTTCGCAGGCGGCATCGACGGTTCCGAACTGGGCGCCGAATACGACGCTGCGGCCAAGACGGTTTCAATCGAGCACCTGATCTCGCACACTCAGCAGGATGTTGTCGACGCGCTGAACGGGTTTGAGCTTGATGTCGATACGACGCTCTACGCCTCTCTCATTGGAGGGTCCGATCCGGCGCTCGGTCTCGTGGACCCGCCGCTGTCTCGACCGTTCGTCGATATATTCTCGGTAGGATCCATCCCGCGGCCGTCGAGCGACGACGTTGAGCGCGTCGTCAGGGGCTTGGTGAAGGATTACGCCATCGACGGCGGCCCGCTTATCGCAGGGACGGATGCCGTTCCCGGCTTCGTGCTCGAGTCCGAGTTGACGCAATCATTCCTGCTCGGAATCATCGGCCTGACGCAAGCCGAATTGAACAAGCTCTTTCTCGATGCCCGCGTTACGGGAGCCGGCGCGGCGCGCAGCGTCGTCATTGATCGCAAGGACGGCTCGACGGTAACGCTGGCTCTAGGAGACACGACGGGCGGCACAGGCGGCGGCGGCGGCGCGGACGGCTCTCTTTCCGGAATAGAATTTTCCCCCGACGGCCTGACGCTGACGGCGCGCGTTGCTGAAGCTGACGGCACGACCACGACATACTCGGCCAGCGTTCCCGCCGCTCTGCGCAACGCCGGCCTGTCTCAAGCGCAGGTTCAGGCGCTCATAAATGCGGCCGAGGCTGACGATCTCGATGCCGCCGACGTAGCCGCGCAGATCAATGCCGCCATCGCCTCATACCGGCAATTCGCCGGCGTTAGCGGCAAGAGCGCGAATTACGCACTGCAGGTCTCCGATCGCGGCGACACGATCAGGGCGACGGGCGCCGCGGAACTGACAATCTCGCTCGGCGAAGTCGTGCCAACGGGCTGGTGGGCGCGACTGCTCAACAACTCGACCGCCGCACTGACGTTCGACGTTGGAGTCACAAACCGGATTGAAGGCGCCGGGCAGACGCTTAAAATCGCTGCCGGCAATTGCGTTGCGGTTCAGTATCTCGGCGCAAGCACGTGGGGCGTGATCACGGATACGGCCGGCGCGGCGGCAAGCGGCGGCGGCGGCGATACAGAAGTTCCGGTGACGATAAGCGGAATCCTAAGCGCCGGCGCGCTTGATGTGACGACAGCTCTTGAGTGGTTAGATACGGGGCTAGCGCTGCCTGATCGCGATTTCGTCTTGTCGGTAGGCGCGAGATCGGTAAACAGCTCTGCATTTGGTCCGTGGCAGATAATAGAAATTGCCCAATTGAAGGCTTTGGTTGCGGGCACTGCGGGATCCGCAAGCTCAAGCACGACCGAAAGAATTGACATCAGCATTTCCATTAGCAACCAAAGTGGGTTTCTAGGGCATAACGGCACAAACATCCTTTTCACTACAAACTTAGCAGATAGGGACGCTATTCCGCTACGCATCGGCTTCCTGACAGCTAGTGGACAAGCGGCGGCGGGCGGCGGCGACGGCACCGATCAGACTGCCCGCGACGGCGCTACGGAAGCGCTTGAAGCAGCGCAGACCAACAGCGGCCGGCTTGATGTTGTCGAACCTTTGGTCTCGGACGTGGACCGCATTGTCGACGGCGTAACGTGGCAGAACGCGCCCGCGGCGGAAGCTCAGTTCGCCGCCATCGCGGCAGGCTCGGCGCTTGGGCAGAAATTGAGCCGCGTAGACCCGACTCCGATTGATCCCGCCGCCGATATTCCAAACACGACGCAGTGGCACACGGTATTGAATCCCGTTCCGGACGATAGCGAAATTCTCATCCGGATAGATTTGGGCCTGGCCCCTATCCAGTATCAAATGCGGCACGGCGCGTCGTCGGCGCAAATCTACGCTTCCGACGACTTAGCGTCCGATGAGAATTGGGAGTATTACGGCGGCGGCGTTGTATCGGGCGGCGCGAGCGCCATCCAGAAGCGCGTCGAGCGATTCCACACGGCCTATCACGGCGAGCTTTCCGGCCGGGCGCTGGCTCAGATCAACCAGATTGACAACCGGCTGACGACAGGCTTGACCGGAGTCGACGACAAGACCACGGTCGCTCTGGCCCGCACTCAGCGCCTGCGCCCGATAAATCAATGGATTAGCGGACACGGCGCGCAAACGCTGCTCTTTGAGTGGAAACCTGTCGGTGCGGTAGCGAACAACGCGGCTATCGCTGTCAGCGTCGCCGGCGCAAACATAGCGGGAGTGACCACATCCGAAGGCCTGGCCGCCGCCGATACCAACGGAACGGTGCTTTCGATTCCCATCAACGATGCAAACGCAGGAACCATCGACCGGACCTCGAATACGATAGAGGGCCATGTGGAAGTGCAGATTACGCACGGCGGCGTGGTTGATTCGACATGGGTAGGAGTGCGCAAATCGAATGCGTGGCGACCGGTTGCCGGCGCTAGTCCCTACACGGTGCGCGCTGACGATATTGAATTTCTTGTTGCCATGACTCAGACGAACGGAGTCAATGTTTCTTATTTCAAAGAAACACTTGAAAAAGTTGTTTTGACGCAGGCTGCTAGAAACTTCCCATTCGCAGAAGCCAATCCGGATGCTGCCCAGTTTAAAGCGTGGATCGGCGTGACCGCGAGTATTAATGCTGCCGGCACTGAACTAACCATGACCAAAGCGGGTAACGATTTGGACAGTGATCGCTTGGGTCAATACGCTATTGTCGGCATATGGGCGCGATAAGGAATATGACTGTGACTCCAACTACTACAAAGTAGAGTGGGAGCAGGAGCCGGCATACTTCATTCCGATGCCGGCGTGAATTCAGGGCGGCGCGTGTGCCGCATTAAAGAAAGGAGAACTGAATGAGCAGATTGAAATACGAGGGGGAGGACGGAGACAAGTTCTTTTTCCTCACGGTTAGAAACATACCCAAGGATGCGATTGACGGCCTGCCGGTCGTAACGGAAATGAAAAAGACTCTCGACGCTTCAATCGTCGGGCGCGACTGCACGGACAAGACGAAGCCCGCGACTTCTCATCGTCGCTGGTTCCCAGCCGTGTTCAAGTTGGGCGAAGAACATATTCAAGTCGCCAGCATCTACGCTTTCGACGGCTTTTTCGCCCTCACGTGCAAGGTTCTCGACGGCGACCACGACTCCAAAGAAATTGAGCTTTGGGTCGAAGGCGTGAACGATCGCGCTCACAGACAGTGAGATTCTCGGTCAAAACAAATCGGTGTCGCGGCTGGTTCCAACCAGTCGTGACGCTCGAGTCCGGAGAGCGGCGGGAAGGCGCGAAGTGGCCTACCAAACAGGAGGCTATCAGCGCGCTTGGCTACTTCAAGGAGCACGGGATTTTCCCGTCTGAAGAAGACGAAACTCCCGTCGAGCAATGCCCGCACTGCGGGCAAATGATGCCGGATAAATCATGAAAGAACAGCGAAAGACTTACATCGACGGCTGGCGCCTCTATCCGATGGAAGCGCTCGGCCATCACTGGCAGGGCTTCGCCGCGGGCTACGCGATCCTAGGCGGGCTAGGAACGGAATACATTGTCGCCGGCGTTCTCTGGGCGGTCCTCTACATAGCCTATCAAGGGCTTAGCGTGATCCGCAAGAAGGACTCGGCAGGCCTCGATGTGATGGATTTTATGGTGGGCTTCGGGATTTTCGCGCTCATCTTCATCGTCGTAAAATCCATCGCAATGATACTCGCAGCGTAACGGAGAGATTGGAGTAAGCTCATGGTCGAGCCAGTTTTCAACCGCCTTCTAGATTGGTCCACCGGAACGATGGAAGGCCTCGCATTTATGGAGATGATCATTCTCCTGATGCAATTTGCCGGCTTCGCTCTCGTTCTAATAATCTTCAGGCGCATTGGCCGCCACGAGAAGGAGTGCGTGGAGCGAGACAAGCAGAACATGGCGCTGTTCAGTGCCGGCAGCGAGAAATTTGCCGTGTTCGACGAGCGGTCTGAGCACATTCAGAAAGAGGTCGACGAAATAAAATCTGACTTGAAAGCTCTCAATATTAATAGTATTGCATCAGATCTACAGGAAATAAAGGCCGCTGTCAGAAGGAAGGATTGAGCATGACTCAAATTACGATTCCGTCAATTAAGGTAGGTGATCGCCTAACGTTCCTAATTTTCCTGGTCTTGGTCGGCGGCTACTTGACTGCGCTTTACTACTACGGCGACGAGACGAAGATTTTCAAATTCTTCCAGGAGTCGATCACGTTCTCAGCGCAGCTTGCGATGGTCATCATCATGGCTTTCCTCGCCGGATTGCTGATGCACTTCCTGCGCGGCATCAAGAAGCTCGATGTCTACTCGGCAGGCTCGGAAATGTCGGTAATCCGTGAACGGCATGGAACCGATGGCGAGAAGCCCGGCGACAACACGTCTATCGGAACGCAATACGGAAGCTCGACGATCTACTACGCCGTGATCATCTACGCTTTCTTCAGCATGTATAGCGGCTAAGATGTTTCTGAAGGTCGCTTGCGCCTGGTTCGGGCTGTTCTGCGCCGAACTGGTTGAGCTTCCGCAAGCTAAAATCGGAACGGCGTTCGACAAGCCTAGCGTGAGCGCTCCAAGCCTTTCCGCGCCCGTCCTGGCGACCGCCAAGACGGACAAGCCAACTTTCTTCGACCCGGACTGCGAAGCGCAGCCCCCTCGCCATCTTGCCGAGCATTACGCCGCCGCCGTTCGCCGGCATCCGGGCGGCGGAACCGAGTGCGAGAACGCCAAGCAGGGCCGGCAGGAATCGTCCTGGCGCTGCGACGCTTACAACAAGTCTTCGGGAGCAATCGGAGTGGCGCAGTTTCTTCCGGGAACCGCGGGCGACTTGAACATTGATCCCTGGGACTGCCGTGAAGCCATTTTCGGACAGGTCCGATACGTGAAGTGGTGTCGGGACTTCTGGACACCTGATCTCGGCGGGCGGACGGAAGACGACATAGCCGCGCTCGGATACATCTGCTACAACTTCGGCCCGAAGAACGCGCTCGACAACCAAGAGCTTCACGGCTGGATTCTCTACAAGGGCGCGAAGCCGGTAATTCCGGAAGAAACCCGCCACTACAACGAAGTGATTTTAGGGATATGACCCGCTTCATGCTACCGCTGGCGTTCGTCGTCGTGCCGCTGTTTCTCGGATTCTTTGTCTACTACATAGACAAGGGCGCGGTTTCGCGCATCGAAGCAGGGCGGCTTGTCATCGCGCACGCGGCGCAGAAGGCGAGCTCCGAGCAGGTGATAGAAGAAAGCCGGCTCGCCCGCGATCGCGACAAGGAACGCATCGTGCAACTGGAAGCCGAGATTGAGGCCATACCGAAGGCCGAACCCGGAGCTTCCGAAACGCTGTGCGTGCCAGGATGTAAGGTGCAATGGAAATGAAATATACATTTTTGGTTATTCTCTGCCTGCTCATCATTGCGGGGATCTCATCGTGCGGCGCTCCCAAGGTTCCCGAACTGTCGGCGCCCGTCGCTCCAACTACGCAGAAGTGGCCGGCGCAGAAGCCGGCGCTTGAATGCAAGTTCGTCGATGAAGGCGAGCCATCCGAAGTTACCCGTTTGCAAATCGCTTACAAGCGAGTGAAAGCCTACGCGCATTGCGCCCATGACAAACTCGGTATCTGGGATCGGACTTGGGATGCCGAGCCTCCTAAAGGCAGTCAATGAGCGATTCTCCGGTTCGCTTCATCACGCACAATAGATTCCAACGCGTAATCGTCGGGGGCAAAACAGCTAAAGAAAAGAGCCGAGAACGGTTCGTGATGAAGTGCCAGGGGTGTAAAGCATACAAGTTAACCGACGATGACCACGGCGAATATCTCAAAAAGCACGGTTGGACGGAGCAATTGGTTTACATTGCGGCGTTTGGAGATCTGGGATACCGTTTTCTGTTCTGCCCTGAATGCTCGAAGAATCCTGATCACGGCGTAAAGCACGTCGACACACACGTTATCGACTAGCGTGATAATTAATTTCAATTAGGCGAAATTAACGCTTGTAATCCCAATTCCTTATGTGGTAGACTCTGGAAACCTTAGGGCGGGGCTGCGTAAAGTTGACGGCTGCGCAGCCCCGCGACCCATTACCGGAGACTACAATGACCGATCATCTACAGCTTAACGATCCCGTGATCGCGCAATTCATCAACGCTATTTCCGACGACTACGCCAAGCTTTCTCTCGCCAACAGCGTCCTTTACGACAAGGTGACGCACATGAAGGAGACGGCTCAAAACCGTAACCTTGTGAACGATAAGGCGGTTCGTCACGAGCTTGATTTAATGGAGGCTGACTTGCGTTCCCTGGACAACTTCATGATCGGCATCAAAGAGCGCTTGATGAGCCGCGACGAGATCGACCGATGCCAGCAACTGCTGCAGAAAGCGGTCAAGAAGTCCACGACCGGCATGGCCTATAATTACTACAATCAGAACAAGAGGGACGTGAAAGGGTGGCGATGGCTCTACGCCGGCGACGAATACGACAGTATGTTCGGGTCGCTCAACATCATCGTGTCGTCGACCTTCAGGTCGCATCGCTACGATTGGCCGGACGGTTCCGGACTGCTCTTTTCCGAGCATCGATTCGAGTTCGGGTTTCAGAGACAGGACTTCAACAACCGCGGCGTTCTTCGCGCCATCGACAGCACGCAGGGAGTCAGGGGATTCGACCCGGCGCACGTGTTCCCAAGCGTCGTCGCAAACGCCTTCCGCAGACAGGATCCTATGGCTCTCGAAGTCGGCAGATAGCGTGAGGGATATTGCCCTCAGAGACTGGCGAGCGTCGGCGAGAATCAACAATATCTCTGACAGGGATATGAGGATCTCCGTCGCTCGCACAGTTCTTTATCGCAAGAGGACGTATGTCGAGCTTGGATGGTTCGCGAGGGATATAGCGGGCATTCGGTGCGACATTCGTCTGCTCGTTGACTACATCAAGGAAATGGAAAAATTATGAATATGGAAATTATGAGACGAACAATCGGCAAGCGATACGAGACGGTCATGGACGCGATTACGAATGCGGGAAATGGGCAGGGTCCGAGATATTGCGGATCCAAATCACTCAGCGAGCATGACTTCGAATGGATACGACACGCAGACTGTTCCATTAAGAAGTATGAGATCGGCAGCGAACGGGTGCGCTTCCAATGGCCCGACGGTTCCGCGGTGGTAGCGTCAGGAAAGATGTTTAAATGGGGTTGGAGCTTCCACGCAAAGGACTTGGAGAATCCAGAGTTTCAGAAAGCGATCAGGCGCTTCACCAGCCAAAACCCGGAGTTTCTGTGGGCGACGGACTTCCTGCCGAGTGTTGCTCATTTAGAGAAGGAATCCGATATTGATCAGTTGCTTGCGGATTCCGAGAAGGGAATGGCTTATGGATTTTGCCAGGCATACGACAAAAATATGTCTCTGACATACTCGGTATCGTTAATACAAGCAATCGCAAGACAAAATACGTCAATTGAAATTGCGTCGATGCTCCGCTACGAGTGGAGTGACGGCACGGCACTTGTTATCGATGAAGCGAGAAAAGAAACGTTCTACGGTATCCACCGTGAATTTTTGGATGACCCCGGTATCATTGAGCTTGTGAAGGCGTTCGAACACTTGAACCATACCGACGACCCGAAGTTCGTTCGCATAAACACGCTCGATATTGAATACTGGCGGCTACGAACAGAAGCCAAGAAATGATCTTAACGGGAAGGCGAACGCCTTCCCGCCCTCATGCGGCGTTGGTAGCCGCATCTGACGAGATACCGAACGAAAGGGACAAGCCTAATGCCGATTCAAGGAGACAGCAACATGACCAATGATCATCAGCACCGACGCATATTCGGAACGGACTTACTTTGCGCGGAATGGTTCGAAGACAAGGCGGGGAATTTCCGAAGCCGCTTTGTCGAAATGTCCGGAAGCAAAGTGGTCGACGATACGATTGTTCCTTGCGAAAAGATTATCTTCACCGGCACAAAGGGGCACCCGCTTCCCAACGGCGCGATAGACGAGGCTCTCTTTGTCCAAAAAGAAGCGCGCCGAGACGCGGAAATGACGATTTTCGGTCAAAAGAATGTGATTGTGGATCAGCTGAAAGAAATCGGAAAACGGGATGCAAAAATCGAATTGCTGAACAACGAAATCGGCGGGCTGGAAAAAGATGCGAGATTCCTGACGCTCGAGTGCGAGGAGAAGGACGCGATCATTGTCGGCAGCCGAAAGCGCTACGACCGAGAGAAGAAGCGGACGGAAGCAGCCGAGAAAAAGCATCGCATCATCGGCTGCATCTTCATCGCCTACTGCATCGTCGTCTCGGCCGTCGCGGCAATCCCCTACGTATACTAGAACGCCGGCAGCGCCTCAATTGCTGACTCGGTCGACCGAGTCAGCATCCAGTTCAAATAAGGAAATTATCATGAGCGAGAAAACCGAGACGATCACCGAAAGGGACGGTCTTCGAATGGAAATTTTCAAAGACGAAAATGATTTATTTCGGGGCCGAATCCTGTCGATTTGCGAAGGCGAAGAATCAATTATCTTTACTGGCAGCAAGGACTACGATTTTAAGGACAGTGCGATTGGGGATATTCATCGAGTGCAGGACGAAATGACTCACGACATCGAATCCTGTCTCGTGAAAACGAATGACAAATTGCTCAAACTGACGCGGGAATACGACATCGTTAAACGCGATTACCGCAAATCACAGACTGCCTTAAAAGAAGTCGGGACTAGATACGATGTCTCGGCAAAAACTGTCCGCATTCTTGAAGCCACTATCAGAGAATATGAGTCGCGGGTTGTATACCTTGAGCGAAAGCGCCAAGCCAACCTTGACTATGCGGCCAACTGCCAAGGTTGGGCGATCACCGGATGGTGCGTAGCGGCGATCTTACTCGGCTTTTGCTTGTTTATCTGAACCTGCCATAGCCGCGGCGACCGCTTGAATTAAAGACTGAACAAAGGAAAGAATCATGTTCAAAGAAACCCACATCATCCATGAAACGTGTGAGATTCGAACGGAAGTGTTCGAAGACAAGAACGAGTTGTGGCGCGCCCGCATCGTAGATGTTTTAGAAGATGCGGAGTCGATCATCTTTACCAGCATCAAGGGTTACGAACGCGTCACCGATGCGGAGGCGCTGCTAAATCGTGTGGAAGAGGAGTTTTCCACCGAATTGTCAGCAAAGCTAAGTGCAGCGTGTGCCGAAAACGCCAAGCTGAAAAAAGCCTTCGACGAGCTGCAAAAGAAATACAATCGTCTGGATCACAGTGTCGAGCAAAGAGACGAATTACTTAAAACCAAAGTCGAGATAGCGGAGAACCAGGTTCATTACGCGCAAAAATCTGCTACGCATTGGCGAATGTGGTCTGTCGCATCATGGTGCTGCACGGCGGCAGTATCGTTTTACAGTTCGTGGTTTGTCTGGTAGTCTCTACCGATGATGCCACCGATTCTGATGTGGGCGCCGCAAGTCGGCGCCCATTTCTTTATGGTGTTGCACGGCGGCAGTATCGTTTTACAGTTCGTGGTTTGTCTGATAATCTGCAGTCATCTTGCAGGGACTAGCCTGAACGGGAGCGCAATGCGCTCCCGTTTCTTTTATTTACCAGGGTTCATCATCAAGATGATCTCACTCCGAGATTTGACGGGAAGGTTGAGGCGCTCGATGACAGGGCTTGGCGGCTCGAAATCCGGGTCCAGGTGAACAACATCCTGGTATCTGGCATCGACGGCCGCATTCACGTCGTCATTCGTGTAGTAAAGCTCGCCGTTCGGAAGATGATGCATCTTCATCTTTTTCAATTGCGCCGTCATTAGAAATTCCTTTCCCATCTGATTTTCGGTTCTGTCGAATACTTACGGCGCTCGCCGAGCAAGTCAACCTCCACTATCTCTCGCGGGCGGCTAGGCGTGTTCCAACTCTTGTAGCGGACTTCGGCCGCTATCTTGAAGTTGGCCGCTCTCAGCGACGAGCCAGGCTCGCTCTGCAACGTGTAGGTGACAACCCGCTTGTATCCCAGGGCTTTTGCAGCGCGGCACAGCGCGCCGTAAATCATTGAGCAGGCGTTAGGCGTTCCGTCCGTGCAAAGGCGCGTTATCTCGCACGTGAAGCCGTCTGCGAGCATCCTGGCGACCGGTCGGGCGCAAAGCCCCACGCCGGCCAGTTCCCCGTTGTCGCGCTCGAGTCCGACAGCAAACAGCGCCCCGTTGGGCGCTGCGTTGTGCCGGTGATTTTCGGCGATGTATATTCTGGCCGCACGTATCGTGCAGGGACGGATTTTCATCACACGATCACGATCATGTGAAGTGTCATTACCAGCCTTCTACGGTGAGTCCGCACTCGATGAACAACTGCATTTGCAGGAACTGCAACGCTTCGACTTCACGTTCGGCGGTGCTGTCGATGGCGAGATAGACTCGGAATTTGTCGAGATTCTCAGGCGTGAGCGTTTCGTGATTGTCGACGAGAATCTCGATTATGCTTCGGTGCGTGGCCACGATGCTCTCATACCAGTCTAGAACCTTGCTGTAGGCGTAAGTCAGATGCCCAAGATTCTCCGTGCAATCAAGCGTGCTGGCGTGGGCCTGGCCCCAAATGAACGAGCCGGCCAAGACCCAGAATAAAATAGCGAAAACCAATGCCATTTTCGTTTTACTAGCGGGAATGACACACCAGACCAAAAACAACCATATGCCGATGACCCAAGTCAACACATACCAAACCATCTGATTCAAATCGCCCATGTCAGTCTCCTTTCCCAGAGTTAATGGCCGCTACCAGGCCGAAGAACAAGCTGAACATTCCAAACATCAACAGCGCGCCAAGGATACCTCCATTGAGGTAACCCAAGACAATGAAGCTTAGCACTCCCCCGGCGCACAGGGTAATCGCTAGTTCATACATGTGAGTCTCAATGTAGTTTTTCATTGCCTACTCCTTTGCGTCTATCAAATCGACGTCGGCCATGAGCGGCGCGTCGCCGAGGATGCGGTCGCGAGCCATTGCCGCGTAGCCTTCATTTATTTCTATGAGAATCGCATCGCGCTGCAGCTTGTCGGCCACCAGTCCGAGCGTTCCCGCGCCGCCGAAAGGATCCATCACGACGCACGGAACCACGCGCGCATCTTCGCAGTCGCAGGTCGGCGCCCAGCCTTTGGTCCTGAATTGCTTGGACCATCCTGGAATCCAACCGTCCTTCTGGCGATTGGATGCTCCGCAATTGTCGTCCGCTGCGTCGTCCCTGCCGTCTACGACGTTGGTTCGGGCAGCCTTGGCCGTGGGAACGAGAGCGCTTTCAGCGACTCGAGCAAGAGGCGCGCCGCACTCCGAGCAGCAACCGGCTTCGCTGGTGCCTGCCGATACGAACGGTATGACGAGCGCTGGCGGGAAGGTGGCGAAGTGCGCTCCGGAGAAGCCGGCCGGCGTGACCGACATTACGTTACGCATGTTGGCGCCGTTCGACTGCTGCTCGCTTTTTGTCATTGAATCCCATCGATCATTAAAGCCGTCGTGCCGGCGCGAGTGCCCGCGTTGCTTGTCATTTTTCCGCCATCCTACTTCACGACCCATCCTCGCAGAACGCCCGTCAATGTCCTTCGGCGTTCTCTTTTTCAGGTTTTCCAGAACAAGTCGATGCGACCTGTTGCCGGACTTTGGATCCTTCGGCCCCCCGGTCTGCTCGTCGAAAGTGGCCTGATCCATCCTTTGCCGCGATGATTCTTTCATTTCCGTCCGGACGGCGATGTGATCGTAGAAATAGTTGTGTCCAACCCATCCGTTGCGCCGCGACCAAATTTTGTGCCCGCGGTCGTCTCTAATATCCTTCCAGCCTTCCGGTTCCACGTGCGATATTTCATCGGTGAGCTTGTTAACCCAATAATGATCATGCTCCGGTCGCTGCCTGGTTCCCCCCAATTTCGGGTGCGTCCAGAATTTTGTCGAGTTGCTTTTCGAGAACAGGAATACTTTCTCGTGCGCCGATGTCGGCCTGTTCGTTACGCTTTCAGGCATTGGAGCGACCTTGGAATTATGAGTGAGAACGCCGCTCGCTAGGCAGAACAGGTTCGGAGAGTCCTCTACGCCCACATCGTAGAATTTCCTCGCGCGAGATTTTCTTATCTCAACAATTTCATTCCTATCTTTTTCGTTCCGGTGTCCTGTTCTTGTCCATCGCCACTCACCTCTGAAAGAAGGATATTCCTTTTCTCCGATGTTAGCTACGCTAGGCTTCAGCGTCAGAGTCGCATTGAGTCTTGCCGCTGCGCAGCGAAAATCTCTTTCAAGTTCGTAGTTCCTTGTGAATCCAAGACGGTATCTCCCTCCGTCCCAATGCCCGTCACCTTCAAGGTATCCGCGCATAATCTTCTGTATCGAAGCGTTGTCCCAGTTCCAGATACCGTAATGAAGATGCTTGTCATTGGCTACGGAGCCGGAGATTGTCACGCTTAGAACCGCCAGCAGAGCAGCCGCGCCTTTGATGACAATAGATTGACGGTTGCCGTCGATGTAGAGTTTTGGCAACGCGCCGTAGTGATCGCACAGAACCTTGATTCTATTCCATCGGCTTACATTGTTGACGTGGCCGGCAATCGAAATCGTTTTTTCGTAAATGTTGCCTTCGGCGAGATACAATCCGGCGAACCAAAGCGCCAAATCCGTTATCCATTCCGGTCTAGCCGCCCCTCGCTTCTCTGGTAGCGTGGCCGACTGTAGACAGTCTCCGACACGCAGTTCCGATGCTTCCAAAAGACCTCTCTGCGTCGGCCACTTGTGCGTCTTCGTGCATCCTATGCGTTCGCCCGATCTTAAAACCAATTCAAGCGGGTCGTCTCGCGTCTCGGATTGCGACCATCCTAGGACTTGCGTCCACTTCTGGCCGTTCCAAAGCTTGACAGTTGACGGATCCAGACGTGCCAAATCACGCAGCATGTGTATGCCGTCGCCTTTCTGCGTTCTGGCGTATAGCCACGTTCCACCGGAAAGGCACCAAATGATCTCGGACCTAAGCTGCCAACCGTCTTCCTGCATGGCGAGCGCTATTCTCGCCGGCATCATCATAAGCTGCTGTGGGCCGAATCCGTCCTTGCGATAGCCCTGGTTGTTCTTGATCGCGTCGTCGAAAGAGCCTTGATTGCTCGCTTGCTTCGGAGACCAACCGCCACCACCTTTGCCGCTGCCGGCGTAAGCGTCGCCATAGTTGAGCCAGAGCGTCCCATCGTCTCGAAGAACGCGGCGGACTTCTCTGAAGGCTTCAATCAAATTGGCTAGGTGATCGGAAAAACTTTCTTCCAGTCCGATCATGCCGCGGTCCTTTCCGTAGGAGCGCAGGCCCCAATACGGCGGGCTGGTTACGACGCAGTGGACGGACTGATCCGGAAGAATCTTCAGAGCGTCTCGGCAGTCTCCGACGAGTATTCGCGTCGTCATTCGTCGTCATCCGATGTAACGTCGTCAATTTTGTGGCCAAGCTGAACGACTGTCGCGTTTAGGTCTCTAAAACGCAATTCGGTTGTCTTAGCTTCGACTCTCATAACGTCTAGTTGCCTGCAAATTTCTTGCATGCTTTCTTTCAGTCGGAGTCTTTCTCGCTTGGTCATGGTGTCTCTTAATTTTTCCTTCGGCTTTCCTCATCGCAGCTAGCCAGGGCTTGTAAGGAACCGGTGCGTATTGGGTTTTCTTTTCCCATTCGAGAAGCTTTTGCTTTACGAATTTGTCGAAAGATTCTTTCGTGATCATCAACCTCGCAAGTTTTTCCTCAATGCTAACTTTCGTCATTCGCGGTCTCTTTCTTGGCTTTGATCTTCTGGACTCGCTCGTCGCGGCAGGACTTGCATGTGCTTGCCGCCGGCCTGCCTTTCTTGCCGGTCTTCTCCAATTTCTCCATCGGGCCGCCGCAGACTCGGCACAGGCCCTGGGCTATTCGCTGCGCCCTCATCCGTCGCATTCGAGCCGCGGTCTGCTGGCGTATCCGCGTCCTTCTCTTTGTCGCCTTGTCCATTTGCCTTCCTTTGTTGCGAGTTTCCGCGCATTTCCCGCTTGTCATTACGCTAGTCGGGTTTGCACAGCGCGCCGAATAATGAAAAGCTGCGGATTCGGCGTTAGTGATGCGCGGCCTGAGCCGCCACTCGCGAGGACTTCATAGGAATACTAGCTACCGCGTTAAAACTTTACGGCGTAATCGCCGTCTTTTTCAAGTTCTTTTCGACAGGGTGGTATCCAAACCACATTTGTCTGTGGGCGAACGATACCGCTTTGCTCCCCCCAAACAAACCACGCGTAGCTCGTGGCCGATTGAGCTTTCTTGTCAATTCTTCCCGACACGAGCGCGACGCGCTGCGAAAATACGGCTACCGTCGTCGGCGGAATCTCTCGAAATATATGATTGTATCGCCCCTGTCCCTCGAGGAAAGACAACCGCTCGAAGACGGCCACTCCCTCCATCGCGTGGAAAAGCGCGTGATGAACGAATTCCTCGGCCAGTCGGAAAGGCGGATTCATTACAATCCAGTCAGCGCCTGGCCACCTGAGCTTTCGGAAATCAGTGCAAAAGTTCATTTTCGAATAGCCGTAGTCGTGAACGTCCGAAGCGACAACTTCACCGAAATATTCTTCTAGCGTGCTTGCCATGTGGCCGCGGCCGCAGGTCGGTTCGAGAACGCTTCTCCGCGGTATCTTGGACAGAAATTCGTCCTTGAAAATAACGTGTTCCATCAATGCCCGCGTCGCCCACGGCGGCGACGGGAAGTCGTCGAGCGAGTCCTTCGGTTCAACTCTCCTCTGCATCACTGCTGTTGAGTCAGTCTTTCGGGACATAGTTCATCCTTTTTTCTACGGCGCGCCAAACGATGTCGGCGTTCTTGTCGCTGCAAGTGAGAAGAGTCTTTGCGGGATTGTCGCGAAAAGCTCTCCAGAATTCGAGGCCCACACCGTCTAGATCGTAAAAATCCAGGCTGTAGAGTATTCGAATCTGGTTGCGAAATTGCCGCTTGGCGGTCTTGGCCTTGGTCATTAGCGTCTCCTGGTCGAACACAATATGGTGTTACTGTATCGGAGAGTCAACCTGCGCGCAAAAATAATCTGGCCGGCGTAGGTGGCTACGCCGGCCAGGGGAGACTTCGCGCCAATGACCAGTCAGCAATCGAAGGTAACTAAAAAATAATAAATTTTTCGCTTGTTGCAAGTGCTTTTAGCGGAATTTAGCCCGTATAGAGAAAAAAAGATCTATATTGTGCGCATTTTCGCGCTCGGCTTCGACATATTGCGCCGGCAGTCCGAAATAAAGAATTGCGGTGCGTTGCTTGACATTGGCAATCGGCGGACTATCTTAAGAGCGACCAGTTGGAGCAATTATGAAGCAGGGCCAATCCCAACATTGCAGTTCATTCGGTCGTATTCTCGACTGCGAACGCCAGACTCTCGACGCTTACTACAATCCGGGAGAGTCTTCGCCGGTAAGCGCCGCGGCGCTGGTCGGAACCTTGGCGCATGATCAAATCGAAAATCTGTCGCGCGGCCGTTCATCCAAGAATCTTTCGTGGATGAGCGAGGAAATAGCGAGTCAACTGGTTCGATACGACAGGACAACGCCTTCAGCAATTCCCGCGATCGCGCAAGCCGCAAGGATAGCGGATCTGGGACACGAATTCCTATCGTCGCTCGGAGGCGAAATAGCCTACGAGCTTCCGGTCGAGTCGAAAATACGAAGCGTGAACGTCGTGGGCCGCGTCGATTGCCTGAGCGACGGCCGTGTCATCGACGTGAAAACCGGGACGACAAACGAGATCTCCTACGCGGTCGCGCTCGGAGCCTATTCCATTCTCACCGAAGCGACCGAGAATCCGTGGATCATTCCAATTCGCCGGCGCAAGGATCCCGACAAAATCTTCGTCGGCGAGCCAGTAGAATTCGGTTTGCAGGCGTGCAAGCTGCTCGCCTATCGAGCGATAGAATTCTGGGAATTCTATCTGAAGCACGACCGCGAGATCAAAAACGTCAGAGCCAATCCTTTCTCGCGCTTCTGCGGCGACAGCTGCCGCATATACGCTACCGAGGATTGCCCGCTAATCGTCAAGAAAGGAAACGATGATGACTGAAGACAAAACCCAAAAGCGAGCGTCGGACATTGCCGTATTCGCGAGCGCCGGCGCCGTTCAGCCGATCATGCCACGGTCTTTAGACGAGCTATCGAGACTGGCGAGATTCGCTTGCGCGATGGTCGGTTTGAATCCGTCGAGCGAAAAGGACGTGGCGAAAGTTGCCGGCATCATGCAAGCGGGCATGGAGCTGGGCATGAAGCCGATGGCGGCTTATCGATGCATGGACGTGATTCAGGCGAAGGGCGGCGGCTACTTGATCAAACTGAATGCTGCCGGCGTTCGCGCGCTTTGCCTGTCGAGTCCGGTATGCGCATTGTTCGATGTCTACCCGGTCCATGACAACAATGGAACCGTTATCGCCGCCAAAGGCCACGGCAAGCGCGCCGACAACGGACTTGAGCGAACTGTTCAAGCAACGCGAAAGGAATTCCAGCATCTGATCAAGCAAACAAGCAAGGGCAACGATTCGGTTTGGATGCTCTACACCGAGGACATGTTGATCGCGAGAGCGACAGGCCGTCTCGGCAAGCGCCTTTTCGGAGACGTTATCGAAGGCGTGGCCATTGACGGCGAAATGACTGCTGAAGAATACGAGCAGCACGCTCAGACGCAAACGCAGGTGCATCCGGCAGAGAGCGCGAAGGCCGCCGACGTTGAAGTCGAAGACGCGGAGATCGTGCAGGAGCAGGAAGCGCCAATCGAAACCGCGCCCGTTGAGCCTGAACCTAAGCCGCCGCTCACAAACTCCCCGCCGAAGCCGGCAGAGGACAACAACCCAATCCAGGACGCGCCGGCGGACGCGCAGCAGGAAAGCTCGCCCTGGAAGAAACTGAATAGGAGCAACCAATGAAACTAACTATATCGAATATCGGCCCGATTGAGCATTACGAGGAAACATTCCGTCCCGGATACGTTACCGTCGTAGCGGCTGACAATCAGGCCGGCAAAAGCACGATCGCGTCCTGTCTCGCCGCGTGCCTGTCGAGAACGCGAGATCCTCAGAAGCGCGGCGGCAACCGTCTCGGAGCCTACGTCCGACGCGGCGCCGACTCTGCGCAGTCATTCGCCCGCCTCGAGGATGATGACGGCGATTGGGAGATCACATGGGAGCCAATTCGCGGATTCACGACCCGCGGCGACAATCCCCCCAAGGCGCCGCTGCTGGCCGTCCTTGATCCGAGCGAGCGCGGCAAAGAGGACTGGCTCGAAGCCATTGTCGCCGATCCGATTACTCATGAGTATTTGACCGACGAGATCGTGAAGGTCATGGGCAAGGCCAATCGCGAAGCGGCGGAAGAGGCGGCGACCGAGATTCTTCAGGATGAACCGCATTCATGGCAGGTATACGAAGGCAAGGTCCAGGAGAAGCGCGCCGAGGCAAAGCGCGACTGGCAGAATGCGGTCGCGTCCACAGGTGAGCACGCCACCTACGGGCCCAGCGTGGCGACCGCGTGGGCGCCGCGGGGATGGATGGCCGAGTATGAATCGCTCACTCCCGCGACTTGCGAACGCCGCGTTGCGGATGCGAAACGGGATTTCGAGTCTGCAAGCTCGGCGCTCGCCGCACTGCGAAATATGGCTGACGAGCACAGCGAATATGTCCAGCGCAAGCAGGCGCACGACCGCCGAATGACCGATCTCCGGAACCAGCAGTCGGCTCTGAACAGAGTCCAATTCCCCGATGCTCCAGGCGATGACGAATTGGAGCAGGCGAATGAACACCTCGAATCCATTACCGGCCAATGCAATGCGCACTCGGATTTTTACGCCGAGAAACGAGCAACTCAAAGTCGCGAAAAGGCCAAGCTTCAGGACATTCTCGACTCTGAAGTCAGGATCAAGAGAGACCACCAGAAGCTCGTCGATGAGCACGAAAGAAAGATCAAGGCGCTGGAGCGCGAAAAAGACAAGATTTCGGAACAAATAGACAAGCTGATTTGCGACCCCACTCTCGACGACAATTATTGCTGTCCGACATGTGATCGTCTGTGGCAAGCCGCGGTCCGGTCGACACAGCAGCTGTTGGCGAATCTACAGGAGATTCACAAGAAAAAATGTCTTGAGATAGTGCGGGCAACCGACGACTCGCCACCTGATTTTCCCGATCTCGGCGGCATCCTTCAGGAGATTTCAAATCAGCGCGGCGTAGTCGAGATAGCTGATCAGGCTTATTTTGATCATCGCGCCGAAAACCGCAAGCTTGAGTCGGATGTTCATGATGCGAGCGTGAGGGTGGGGAAATTGAAGCGCCAGCAGGTCGAAGCGGCCGAGGGCAGAAGCGCGCACGAAAGCAAGGTCGCCCGCGTCAACGGCCAAATCGAGGAGTTGGAGCGCATCGAATTCGAGGAGCCGGACTTGCCGAACGATGCCGATCTGGAGGCTGCGAAGGTCGTCCGCGATCGCGCATCCGACGACGTAACTTCGGCGACGCGCCAGCACACGATTGTCAAAGCGAAGCAGAATGCGTGGGCTGCTCACGAGCGAGTCGTGATGTGGGATGCTATGAGTCGACTCGTCTCGACGACGGCGCACGGCGTGAGAGCGAAAAAGCTCAAGGACAAAATCGTCGAGGTCAATAACTGGCTTGTCCAAATCGCGCCGTGGTCTGGGGTCGGCATCAACAACTCGCCGTCACTGACAGTCAAAGGCAGCCTGCTGGCCGACGCTTGCGCTAGCGAGCAGTGGATGGCTAAGACCGCGCTCAGATTGACCGTAGGATGCATGAGACACGCGCCGGCAGTGGTTGTCGACGGCATCGACATACTGTCGTCCACGCATCGCTACAGCGCGATTGAGACCATTCAGGAAATGGCCAGAGAACAAGGCATCGCCGTCCTGGTTACTGAAACGGTCGCCGGCGAGAGCATTTACGTATGATCGCCATACACGACATCGGGGTAGCGCTGAGAAAGCGCTACCCCGCTAACGCCTGGTTCCTAGGTTTCGAAGTCCGTAATTCGCCCGGCTTTCCGAAAGAGCAGACGAGCGCGGATGCCATCGCGATGAGCTTATGGCCGTCGCACGGCTTCGTAATCCACGGCTTTGAAATAAAAAGGACACGCGCTGACTGGATGAACGAGTTGAAAAAGCCGCGCAAGTCCGAAGTTATCCGCGAGAAATGTGACTTTTGGTGGCTTCTCGCGACGACCAACGTTGCCGAGCCGTCCGAGATTCCCGAAACCTGGGGGTATATCCGATGCAGCGCGAACGGCGCTTTGAGGATAGTCAAGGACGCGCCTAGGAACGAGGCTCGCGGCTCCGAAATAGACCGCGCATTCGTTGCGTCGATGCTGAAGAACACGCTGAACCTGAGCGAAGAGGATATTCGCCAGCGAGTCAGTCGGGAAGTCCGGAAGCAATTGGAATACCAGCTCAAATATAAGCAAAGGTCGCACGACGAAGCATTGCAAAGGATGCAGGAGAAATACGACCGTGATTTGAAGTGGTTTGCAGAGTTTAAAGAGGAAGCCGAGCACATGGTCACGTTTTGGAGCGATCCCCGCACCGAGGCTCGCAGGATAGGATCTGCCATTCAGCTTAGAGAGGCGATGAGAGGCGACATTCCGCAAATAAAAACGAGGGCGAGCAAGATTCTTAAGAACATTGAGAAGCTCGAAGAATCAATTGGGGAAGACTTGAAATAGTGGTGATTCTGCGTCCATATCAAGCCCAGTTGGGACGGGAAATAATAGATGCCTGGCGAGTTGATCCGCGCGTCATGGCGCAAATGGCGACAGGCGGCGGAAAAACCAAGCTGGCTTGCGATCTGATCTCGAAAGCCGTTCACCAATGGGGCAATACCGCCGCCGTAATCGTTCACACGCGGGAGTTGCGCAAGCAATGGGTGGACGACTTGAGAGCGGTCGGCATCGAACCTGGCGTTATCGCAGCCAACGTCGCGCCCAATCCCTATGCTCGATGCCAAGTCATTCAAGTGCAGACGTTGATAGCGCGCAAGGAGACGAAATACTGGTCGCTCGATTGCGATCTGCTTGTCATCGACGAGGCTCACCACAGCGCGGCGAATACCTACGTCCAAGCCATTGAGCTTCTCAATCCGGAAGCCATGCTCGGACTGTCGGCAACGCCGGCGCGTCTCGACGGCAGGGGCTTCCGCGGCATCTATGGAAAAATGGTCTACGGACCGCCGGTAGCAGAACTAATAGAACTGGGCGCGCTATCGAGGTATCGGATTCGGTCCGTCGACATCGTGGACATCAAGGGAATCCGCAAGCGAGGCGGGGAATACGCTCGCAAGCAAACCGAAGAACGAGTCAGAGGCAAGATCGCCAACGCTTTGACGGCATGGCGGCATGAAGCCGGCACCCACCAGACAATCGCTTTCTGCATCACGCGGCAACACGGCATCGAAGCCCGATCTAAATTCGAGGCAGGCGGATTTGCCGCCGGGTATGTCGACGGCGAAATGCATCCCAACGAGCGCGACGCTGCGATAGACGACTTCCGATCTCAACGGACTCAAATTTTGTTCAGCGTGGACGTTCTCGGAGAAGGCATCGATATACCGGGCGCGACCTGCGCTTTGCTCATGCGGCCAACGGCTTCCGTCGTCCGTCATTTGCAGGGCATAGGGCGCGCTCTAAGGCCGCACGAGCATCCTTCCGGAGAGTCCGTCGTCGTCGATACCGTAGGCAACTGCCAGCGTCTGGGCGGGCCGCTCAGCGCATACCTGTGGAGTCTCGACGGCGTGAAGAAGCGACCTGAGCGCCGGCAGGACAGGTCCGAGAACGGCGCCGGCAATCCGCGCGATCTTCCGGAAGAAGTCGAGTGCAAATTCATCACCGTCAATGACGCTGCGATTCAGATCAACCGCACGGCATACGGATGGGACAAAAGGAACGTCGCCCACGCCGTCCGGCTTTGCGAGACGCTTTCGGACTACAAGGCCCTGGGTCGAGATCTCGGATACGCGAAATCCTGGGCGTTCATGAAATACAGAATCGCGAAGGGGAAGCGCGATGAGCGATGACAAAACCGATCTCGTGTCACTCATGCAGCAGGACGGAATACGATTCCGGAAAACCTACGGTTCCATACATGTCCTTTGCCCGTTTCACGACGACAGGAATCCCAGTTGCCACGTCGATTGCGAGCGAGGGCTTTACTTTTGCTTTGGCTGCGGCGCGAAGGGCGACGCTGTTACGTATTTGGAAGACAAGCGGAGAATGAGTCAGAAGGAGGCACTGAGAATGGTCAAGGGAGACACGCGGGAACCGCCCAAGGAAAGGTCCGAGAAGAAAAAACGGGAGAGCAAGGAGCATCGGGAAAGGCGCAAGCAGCGCGAGGATCTTGCCGGGCAGTTCTGGAAATACTCGAAGGAAATTCCTCTCGACGCTTCGCATCCGGTGCGAAAGTGGGCTGCAAGGCGCGGGATTTGGCATCCGAAGGTGAGTTGGCCGGTGATGCAGCGATGGGTGCCGGCGCTCGGCAATCCCGATCACGAAGGCGCCGGCAGCCTTATTGCCGCCGTGATGCCGTTCACCCAGTGGCGCCACGAAAATCCAACGAGGATCGCGCCTAGAAGCGTCCACATGATCGCGCTCACCGTAGACGGCTATCCCTGCCGCGATCGCGACGAGGCGAAAGGCGGGCTGAAAAAGCGCACGATGGGATCCAATCTGGACTGCTGCCACGTGATCGGGCTGATCAACGGCTGCCGCAAGATGGCTTTCTGCGAGGGCATTGCCGACGCGCTGGCGCTCGCGTCGACGTATCCGGTTCCGGTTGCGGCGATGATAGGAACGGCTTCGTTCAAGTCCGATGAGCTTGTCAATCAGGTAGCCGAACTGCAGGCGCTGCAATCCGTGGGGATTTACCGAGACGACGACGAGACGGGCAAGGAAGTGTCTCGAATTCTCGGCTCGAAGATCAACGCAATGGGAATCCGTGCGACCGTATTTGTTCCGGAGTCGGGCGGGGATCCTGCAGAACGGCTGGGGCGAATAGAATTCGCGGATGTAGACGAGGAGCGTCTTTCAATCATTTCCGAGGAAGCACATTGGCAGTGGCGATACGACCTCGAGCGCCAGCATGCAATCCACGGATGAACCGTTTCGCGAGGAGTCATTCGACGATCCGAAAGACCTGCTGCGCTATGTCGCAGCTGCTCTCGACCGGCAGGGCTACGTTGACGATGAGACGATTGCCAAGCTACGGGAAGCCGTCGACAAGCTGCGGGCCGGCCCCAAGGCCGCCCAGCTCGTCAAGGACTTGGACAACAGCAAGGACCCTGCTGCAATCGGCGATTCAATACTGTCAATCGCTAAGAATCGTAAGCCGCTCACGACCTACGATGAGCTTGATCCCAATCCTGGCGATCCGAAGTGGCTCATACCCGGACTCATTCTGGAAGCGTCCGTCTGCTATCTGTCGGGAACCGCCAATCTTGGCAAGACCAACCTCATGTGCCAGATAGCGGCGGCCCTGGCATCCGGTGAACCGGAGTGGGCGAGCTTCACTCCCCACAATTTCCTGGCTCCGGAACGCGAGCGCAAGATCGTCTTTGCATCGTATGAGGACAAGCGCGACGCATTCTCGCGCAATTTCCGCAACAACACTTTGCCGGCGATACAGCGCGGAAAGTGGCGCGGCAATATCAAGTTCGTGACGCTTCAAGGCGAGGGATTCCTATTCGGTCCAGTCCTCGGAAAACACGTTCAGACAGTATCGGAGACGCTGGCGACCGGACACAAGCTCCGCAAGGTGTGCGAAGATTTTAAAGCGGATCTTTTGATTGTTGATCCTATTGGCGCCGCGTTCGGTTCGGATGAGAACGTTCGAGGCTTCGTCAGAGCCTTCCTGGACGAGTGGAATCATTGGGCCGAGCGAGCGAATTGCGCGGTGATGTTCGTCGCCCATCCGTCGCAGTCGAATAAATACTGGAGCGGGCATACGGAGTGGCGCAACAGCGTCCGGACGCTTCTCAGCCTGGGCTATCATCAGCTTCACGGCGAGCAGCAGAAGAAAGGCAAGGACGATCCTGAAGCGAAGCTGGGGCTATACGTCCAGAAGCAGAATTACGGCCGGCGCGAGAAGATATGGCTACGGCGCAGGATACAGGATCGCGGCATTACGTGGGAAGCTTCTCCGTTCGAAGCCGCCGAAACTGAAAATGAGCAGAGATAGGGCTTGCATCGTAACTACAAATGATTATGTTGCATGACAAGGAGACTTAAATGACCATTCCAATCTACTACTGGTTCCCGCCTCGCCTTAATCGTGTCATTATTGAAGACATGCTAAAATTAGCGCGGAAAAGCTTTCGCATAGAATACGGCGTTACAATCAATGATCGGTTCCAAGTTAGAGACAAAGTAAATGAGTTGGCTCTTGAGGCGGATCCCGAAACCGAAATTCCGTTGCCTGCAAAATATTATTTGGCCGAGGAAACTTCGGCAGTCGCTCTCCATGCGATCGCACTATTCGTAGAGGAACCCGAATGGATCGAGTATCCCGAAGGACGATGCCTCGTCGATCTAGCCCTATGTTGCGGCAAACCTGTCTTTGTTAATCACTGTCGCTCAAGAAAAGTTATTGCATCCATGACGGGTATTTACAGCGAGAATTATCTGACGTGGGAATTGCACGAACCTGGCACTAATAAGATTGAATTCATGTCAACAAAGAATGCGTGCTTCTACTTATCGGACATAGCGCAATGACCAGCAACAGAAAGGAGTATCTTCCACGTCAATTCATGACAACCACGGAAGCTTGCCGCATGGTATGGGATCTAAGAAAATGACAATAAAAATATATTACTGGACGCCGCTTAGTTTCCATTACGCCATGCTTCAAGAAGTGATGGAATTATACAGGAAAAGATTCCTTGAAGATAACGGAGTAACCGTCGACGATCCTTTCCAAGTGAGAGATCGAGTAAACGCTTTGGCTCTTGATGAAGACCCGGAAACCAAAATTCCGTTGCCGACAAGGTGTTATCTGGCTGAGGAAGCTTCAGCAATCGCTCTCCACGCGAACGCGCTATTCGTAGAGAGTCCCGATTGGCACGAGGATCCTGAAGGACGATGGGTCGTCGATCTGGCATTGTCGTGCGGTATACCGGTCTTCATTAATCACCATATTCCGAGACAAGAATGGGTCAGAATGACCGGTCTTAGCAAAAAAAATTATGTCACTTGGCTCATGTATGAGCCAGACACAAAAAACAGTCAATTCATGTCAAGAGACATGGCTTGCCTCTACGTATGGAACCTATCAAAATGACCGGCAACAGAAAAATGATATACATTTCCGCGCCGATGCGCGGCGTTCCTGACTACAACGAACCGCTGTTCACGGAATTCGACGAACTGTTCACAGGCCACGGCTTTCAAGTGATCAATCCCATCAAAGTAACGGCCGAGATAGAGGAAATGTCGCGCAGAATCGACCCGACATGCCGGTTACCTCTTAGCCCGCGCCACTATTTTTATGTCGAACTGCCCCTGATTTGCCGCGGCGTCAATTGCCTGCTCGTGCTTCAAAAGCCGTGGAATGATTCCAAGGGATGCAGGGCGGAAGTCGCAACCGCCGTAGCTTGCGATATTCCGGTTTTCGTCAATATTTCAGACGGATACTGGGAGCAATATGGTAGCGTCGGCTGGAATATTTTCAGCACCAGCGAACTAATTGACTTCATGAGGAGACTCAAATGACCACCGAATTCACAAGCCAGTTTTTCACATTCGCCCTGCTCGAAATGATGGGGCACAGAAGGATTTGCGGACTCGTGAGCGAATACGAGCTCGGCGGCGCGAAATTCCTTCGCGTGGACGTTTACGTAGGCGACGAGCAGGCGGTTGCCGCTACGCACTTCGTTCCGCCGTCCTCGGTTTACTGCCTGACTCCGATTGAGGAGAAGGTCGCCCGCGCCTACGCGGCTGCAAACAACGAGCCGATCCTCTACTATCACGAGCATCGCACGAGTTTGAATGCGATGGGGCTGCCGTATGAGACGGAAACTCCGGAAAGCGTCGAGTTGGAGATACCGCCATGCAGCGGCAAAACCGCCTCGGAGCTTGAAGGCGAACCTGGTCAGGAAGACACCGGCGACACGATACCTTTCTAAGGAAGACCAATGCCAACAAAAATTGAATGGGTTTCAAACCCAGGCGGCCGCGCCGAATCATGGAATCCGATACGAGCTTACAATCTCGAAACCGGAGGGCGCGGCCACTTCTGCGTGCATGTCAGCGACGGTTGCAAGAATTGCTATGCCGAACGCCTACAGACAAGGTTTCAAAATCCCGTCCGTTTCGCCAATCAGGACTCGAGCAAGGTCGAGCTTTACCTCGATCAACGCGTGCTCAACTATCCTTTGCATTGGACGGCGCCGCGGGGCGTGTTTGTTTGCTCGATGACTGATATATTTCTCGAAAACGTTCCTCAAAGCTGGTTGCATCAGATATTCGCCGTCATGGGATTGGCGCCGCAGCACACTTTCAAAGTGCTCACCAAGCGCCATATGCGACTTGAGAAGTTGTTCGGAGCAACCGCGCAGGGAACAACGGCATTGTGGTTCGAGAACGCTGTTTTCCAAGCGATGTCCGACATTGCCGAGAAGCGCGGCATCATCGACTACGCGCGCCATTGGCCGCTTAAAAACGTCTGGCTAGGCGTTTCAGCCGAGGATCAGAAGACCGCGAATATTCGAATTCCGCACTTGCTCGGAGCGAAAGCGGCAAAACGCTTCCTGAGCGCCGAACCGCTCATTGGGGCAATGTCTCTTGAAGATATTGATCCGAGGCGCGGCCCTCCAATAAACGCTCTCACCGGGTGGATTGGATCCGGAACTAGAGGAATGCTGAATCGTCTGGATCAAGTGATTGTCGGCGGCGAGTCCGGACCGAAGGCCAGGCACATGGATAATGCATGGGCACTCAAGTTGATGCAGGAATGCGCTAGAAACCGCGTGGCATTCTTCATGAAGCAGATGGCGCGACTAGAACCGATTCCGGACTTTCTTAATGTCCGTCAATTCCCGAAAGGAAAGTAGATGGCCGCAAGCCGCAAAACGAAAGTTGTATTCAAGCGGGACGCAGTAGTGTCCCGCACTTACGAAATTTTCATCGACGACGGTGAAATGAGTTGGCCGGTAGGTTATTGCTGTCGTGATTGGAGAGGATGGCGAAGCGAGCCGATAAAAAATGTAAAGTTTCAAAACTATAAGGTGCTTTACTGTCATGACCGGACTCTGAACGGACTCAAGCGCAAGGTCCGAGAAGCGATCGCGCAAGGCTTGATGACGAACAGAGGAGCTTAGCATGGCCGTGCGCCGCAAATTGAAAGTCGTATTCGAATTCCAACAGTTAAGTGTTCACGATATTTTACTGCGTGATGGCGACATGATGATTCCGGTCGGCTTCTGCAGTCGAGATTGGGGAGGCGGATGGAGCAGCAGGCCGACAGAAACGTCAGAGCTTTACGACTATCGAGATCTTTTCCTTTACGACCGCACACTGAACGGACTCAAGCGCAAAGTCAGAGCCACGATCGCGGACAGCATGAAACAGAAAGGAAACTAGCATGTCCAAGAATCCCAAGAAAAGAGTCACCTTCGAGACTATGGGCGAATTAGGCGTTGAATCTATTCTCGTAGACGAGGGCGGCATGCTCATGCCTGTCGGCTATTGCATTAAGCAATGGGGAGGCGGATGGAGCAGCACTTCTATAATAACGAAATCGGAGTTTTTCGACGCTGACGTTATTTTCCAGGAGGCCAAAACCCTGCCGGAATTGAAGCGCAAGGTTAAGGCGGCGATCCTAGAAACCCTGAAGGAGACGGGAAAGTAGCATGTCGATTCATCCGAAAAGAACAATAGAATTCAAGCGCGAAGCGGCTTCCGGCAATTGGCGTATTTACATGCGCGAGCGCGGCTTGGACGTTCCAATAGGATTAATCGAGAAGACATTCACCGGTTGGAAAAGCCGTCCAACGGAACATTTGTCGCCATATTTCGATCCTTCTGTCCTCTTCGACCAGCATTGGAATTTGAATGATCTCAAATTCGAGATCAGAATGCAGGTCGGCGCGAGCATGAAGGAGAAGGGAGCTCAGTAATGCCAAAATCATGCATAAGATTCCATTTTTTTACGGCCACGGTTCATCAGATTTATCTTAAACATGCGGGCTTGAATGTTCATATCGGAATTGTCATGAAAAACAGTAAGCCCAAAGACAGGTCCGAAAGATGGATTAGCGGGCCAGATCGCTTTTACTACGAAGACGATCATATTTCCCATGCATTGCGTCAAAATGGCTCGACTCTGAACGAAATCAAGAGAAAAATCCGAAGTGCCATCGCCGCCAGCGCGAAAGAAAAGCAATTTAAATGAAATACGGCTCCGTCTGCTCTGGGATAGAGGCAGCTACCGTCGCATGGGAACCGCTTGGCTGGGAGCCGCAATTCTTTGCCGAAGTGGATCCGCATTGCTGCTCGCTGCTAAATCACTACTATCCCGACGTCCCGAACTACGGCGACATGACTACTCTTTTAGAAAGGCTGTCGGATGACCGAAAATCAATTGACGTTCTTGTTGGAGGAACCCCCTGCCAGTCCTACTCCATCGCAGGAGGACGCGGTGGCCTGGATGACCCGCGTGGCAACCTATCACTCACCTATGTGGAAATTCTTTCTCGACTACAACCAAGATGGTTTTTGTGGGAAAATGTCCCCGGACTCCTGTCAATGGACGGAGGACGGGCGTTTGGAACCATCCTCGGGGCGATGGTTAAATGCGGGTATAGTCTCAGCTACAGAATCTTCGACTCTCAATATATCCGAGTTCAATCACACCCTCGTGCCGTCCCCCAGCAGCGACGGCGTGTCTTCGTTGTTGGATGTCTTGGAAGTGACTGGCGAGCACCTGCGGGAGTATTATTTGAGCGGGAGAGCATGCAGAGGCATCATCCACCGCGCAGAAAAAGAAGGCAGGAAACTGCCGGGTTTCTTGGATACGGTTCTGAGGAAAATAGCGGGCTTGAAGCGGGCGACGGAGTCGCAGAGCCTGGAGTCTGCGAAGCGGTCACGGCGCAGTCGGCGAAAGGCGGCGGCGGTCCGGCAGAAGACGAGTGCCAAGAAACTGCATGCCAACCCGTTTCCCCCGCAATTGTGGGACATATGAAGGCGGACAAGAGAGGGCGGGAAGGTCACCTAATCGTGCAGAAGGTCGTCGCCATCCATGAAAAGGCGGATAGAACCAATCCCAAATCCTCTCCGAACGGCAATGGCTGGCGCGAAGACGAAGCCGCTTACACGTGTCAAACCGGGCATCCTCAGGCAGTCGCATTCCAGGCAAGGCAATCGAGCTTCGGCGCGTGGGAGGGCGTTAGTGGAACCATCGACACGGGCAATCCGCCGCAGGCCGTGGCGTTCGCGCAGAACCAGCAGGGACACGTGCGGCTTGCCGGTGGCGACGGCGAGATAACGCCGTCAATCAACAAGCCCGGCGGAGCTCCCGGCCAAGGCTATATCGCCATCACGGACGGTTACGTTGTCCGCAAGCTCACGCCTCTTGAAGTCGAGCGGCTTTTCGGATTCCCCGACAACTACACGCTTGTCGAGCACCGCGGCAAGCCAATGCCCAAGACCAGGCGCTACGCGATTCTCGGCAACTCGATGGCCGTAAATTGCATGAACTGGCTCGGCCATCGAATCAAGCTCATGGATGAAGTTTGGAGCAAGCATGGAATTCCTATTGCGCAAAAAAAAGATGAGGATGCGCCGCCGGCCCAAAAATTTTAGAACGGCTGGCGCCATCCATAATTTACACAAGACAAATCCCAAGCTAGACTCGCTTTCGTTCCGGCGTAGCTCAGCGGTAGAGCAATTGACTGTTAATCAATCGGTCGCAGGTTCGAGACCTGCCGCCGGAGCCAAAAACCAGCGTTCCCGAAATTTTAGAACGGCTGGCGCCATCCCTATCAGAATTTTTAGAACGGCTGGCGCCATCCTTAAAAAATTTTTAGACTGGCTGCGCCCATCCTAATTTTTAGAACGGCTGGCGCCATCCTACTTGAAAATTTTAGAACGGCTGGCGCCATCCATAGAGAGGCCGACATGAGCAAAAACGAAGACGAGCTTGAATTCCAATTGAAGCACGCGACCAAATTCTACTACGAACGGCAATACCAATTTCATCCGCGGAAGAATTTTCGGGCCGATTTTTTGGTTCGAGATTACGAAAGCGTGCTGGGCAAAAATTTGGATCGCGAAACGCTTCATGCCAAGCTCCGGGCCGGCCCCAAGTTGCTGGTCGAGATTGACGGCGCGAAATACGGCAAGCCAGGCAGTCACCAGCGCGTCGACGGCATCGACTACGATTGCAGGCGCGCCGCGGAAGCTATCTTGCTAGGATTTAAAGTGCTCCGGGTATCGTCTCGCATGGTTCGAGACGGAACCGCCTTGCAGTGCATTGAATTTATTTTCAACGGCCGCTACGATCCAGCGGCCAAGGCGATCGCCTACCCAAAGAAAGGAATCAAGCGGTGAATGAAGTCGAGATCAACATTGACGAAGTGCAGCGGGAAACGCCGAAAGGCCTGCTTGTCCGGATCGACCAGGAGATCCTTTTTGTGCCGCATAGCGAGATAGCCCATCGCGATCATTTGATCCTATTCGTAAGAGAAGATTTTGCCTACGAAGAAGGCTTGATATGAAAAAAGGCGGCACATGGCCGCCTTTTCCGTTGTCTGCGATAGCCTTCAGCGCTTCCGCTTTGGCTTCCTAGTCTCATCGTCGCTGGTATGGCTCGCTAGGCTCAAGAGCGCGACAACAAGCCCAGGAAGCGCGTAGAGAAGCAGGGCGGCGGCGAATACGAACGCCGCCGAACTGTCGTCGGTGAATCCTTCCCATGCCAGCACACCAGCGGCTCCGAGCGCTGCGAAAAAGCGTGTTAATGCGCGATCCAGCGGCGCCACTACTGGCTACCTTCCCAAAAGACTCGGCCATCGGCAAGGAATTCGTAGCCGTTCAATTCCATAAGAATCACAGTGTTTTCCTCGCTGTAATAGTAATGATTTGCTTCTCTAATCTGCTCGAAAAGCCAATTGGCAAGATCGCCCATCAACACCTTTAACGCGCTTTCGACGTTGCCATACGAGCGCCCGGAATGCACTGTGACGGACTTTCCAAACGTGCTTTGTCCCTTGACCTTCATAATCAAATTTTCGTATTCGTCATCGCCCATCGTGATAATTGTGCCGACGTCGACAACCCTAATTTCCGCTGTCAATTCTCTTCCGAACTGGCACTGAAGGGAATATAGATCCTTGGCAATTCGCGTAAGTTCGCCGTCATTGAATTTCTGGATCGCTCCAACACTACCTGCCTTGTAGGAGTAATCGCCGGTGAAAAAAGCGCCATCGTCCGACATGAAATTTAGTCTGTAGTGAACGGATTCGCGTCCGGTCTTTTCGTCGTCGAATAGCTCAATTCCAAGCGCCGCGGAAACCTGCTTGAAGGTGTCAATCGCGGGATCGTTCCAACAATCATCATCATTCCCTAAGACATCTTCGCAAAGCCAATTCTTCGCTACCTTTTGCGCCTTTTCCGACAACTCGGAATAGGCGTAAACTTTCGTTTCTATCGTTCTCATTCTCAGTTCCTTTTTGGCAAGATTGCCGGACTCCGTATCGGAGTTTCGGGCGGCGCTTGCCGGCGCCGCCCTCTTCAGCGGCTAGTTGGCGCGTTCGAAGTTCAGGCCGGCGGATCCGAAAATCTCATCCAGATTGTCGGATATGCAATCGAGATAGAAAAAATCCATCTCCCATGCTTGAAACTCTTGCAGCCAATCCGAACCGCCGAAGGTTCGAAGCCATCCATAGAGGACGGCGGAATTTTGGTTAACGTCCCAAGCAGACCTATCGGCCGGCCAATCAGCCATGCGCGGGCTATAGAAGCTCATAAAGCCCGGCCCGCTGGTAAACAGTCGCTTTGCTTCCGCGTCAAGCGCGGCGCGATCGCACTGCTCAAACATGCGTTCGAACACGTCCGCATTGACGACTCCGAATATTCGATCCGTCGCGAAATTGTATTCGGCCGGCTGCCATCTGTGGCCGTATTCAATCGCCGGCGACGAGTCCGCGTCGATAAGCCGCGGCAAAAAATCCTGTAGGAATTGGTCGAAATAAAATTTGGCGTAAAGCTCATTCGCCTTGTGCCAGTCTATCGACCGAAAAGCGCTTTCAATTTCGTCTTCGTCATCGTCGCAAAATACCTCTAAATGCGTATCCATCGCCGAGTCATGCACTGAATAATAGAATCCGGCAAAAGGTATCTCGACTTCGATTGTTGGCTTGGTCATTTTTGAGTCTCCGTTTGAGTTGCAACGGCGGCCGCTTGAGCAGCCGCCGGGTTCCATCGCCGATTATTCGGCAAAGTAAAGGTATTCGTGTCCGTTAACTTCTATTTCAAAGTAGCTATGCCTTTCTTCTCTAGCCGCCTTTTCCCAGTCTATGCAATTAAGCGGCCATTTTTCGTCACCGGTAATTGCTCCCATATCTATTGCAAGTTCTTTGCAATAGTCCGCGAACGTATCTTCACGGCGAAAAATAATGTGCCCGATATCATCACAGCCTTCGCACTCGTTTTTGAATTTCGTCCATATGTCCAACTGGTTTTGTTCGTCCTCGTCCAAGTCGCGGCTTTCCGGATCGTCGCGAACGTCTTCCAGGCGTTCAATGAGATCCTCAATGTCTTGTCCGATAAGCAGATAGTCACCAAGCATAATTTCTTGCGTCATTTTCAGTTCTCCTATGGGTTTTCCGGTCAAAGCGCCGGTCGACGGGCCGCCTAAGCGGCCCGGAAAGCGGCACTTGCTATTAGTGGTAGGATTCTTCCTGCTCTCTCTCAATCGTCCGAGTAAGCCCCTGAAGATGCTTGAGCTCCTTCACGTCTCGACGACTGGCAAAGCCAAATTCATGCAGCAATTCGAGTTCGGCAAGGCGATCCGCCATAAGCGGTTGATAGGGAACCGCGATCGCGTTCAAGTTCAAGGCTTTGGTCATTTGCATTTTTAGTCTCCTGTAATCAGTTGTCCGGCATAATCGCCGGTTCAGGAACCGGCGAACCGGTTCCCAAAGCGACGATCATTCGGTTCCGTCCACAAATATTTTCAGGTGTTCGAGAAGCATTTTTTGCGCTCTGTCGATTTGCGCTTGGCTAAGGAAAATTTTGAATTGCGGCCATTGGCCGTTCGGAAGCTCCGAAGCTTCTATCCGCGTTAGAAACCAGGTATATTTTTCGCGCTTTATCGTAACCTTTTGAACGATCCTATTATTGCCGCCGAAATGCGCGCCAGTGCAGCATTGAGCGACTAGGCGGCAATCGCAATCGCGGCCGTGCTTCCGATCAAGATCAATAAGTCCGAGTTCGTCCAGTTTTTGATCTGCGTCTTCTACCATGTCACGGAGTTCATAAACGCCCCAGACTCTAACGTTGTATTCTCCCTCGTTCCAGTTTTTGATCAATGCGCTTCCAATGGCGCCTTTGTCTTTTAGATTTATTTTCACTTTGAATCCTCCTTTTCATCGACCACGACGATTCCTAGGTCATGCGTCAATTGCTCAATCGAAAAATCGTATTGCTTTTTTGTGATCAGAATGTCGCGCTTCGGCCATGTGTCCGGTTGTTGGACGGACTCGAAAACGTCCGTTAAATACCAGCGGCCATAATCGCGCGTTATCTCGACCGTCATTGCCTTTCTTGGCGCGCGAAAATGTATATTGCCGGTTTCCAGGTGAAGGCGGCAATCGCAGCTAATTACCGATCCGATCAGGCCAAATTGCTCAAGGCGTTCGTCCGCGTATCTAATCTCGCTACGAACCTTTTCAAAATAGCCTAAATCATCGCCACTAGCGGCCCGACGAACCGGGGCTAAAGCCTCGTAAATTTCATCCTTGTTTTTGTCCAAAACTTCGATTTTCATTTTCTTTTCCTTAGGTTGGCGCGGGCGACGGAACCGCCGCCCGCGTTGCTAATTCATTAGCGAACTGGCATCGCGAATGCCTGCAATTCCAGCTCGAATCTGCCTTCCGAAATTCGGTAGTAGTCCACCATGATTTTGTTTTTCGGGATTCCGTCTTCCGACTCGTCTGGCGCTTCGAAGCGCAAGCGCGTATAGGCGCGCGCGAATTCCTTGCCGGCCGCGCTCAATCTGGCAAGCACTTCGCCGCCCAAGCCAAATTCATCCTGTGGCGCGAACGAGCGCGGCATAACCTGTTGAACAGGCGGGAACGGGTAATCCGTCAAAACGTCGCTGTAGGAAGTGTATCGACCATCCAAGATTTCGAAATTGCCGGCCCCATTTTCCAGGCTGTTAATTTCGATCTCGATAATGTCACCAGGCTTTCCCTTTTTGACGCGGCGGCAAGTTCTGTTCGGAAGTATGACTCCTTTCGCGGGAAGATCGCCCCAGTTGTCCGAGTCGTCTTCCCCAGTCCAAATTTGTGTTCCTATCATGCACATTGCGCCATTTGTGGTTGTCAATGTCAGTCGGGAAGCGTCTGAAGCTACATGGATCCCGTTGAATGCCGGGCGCGTGTGCTTGCCGTCAAGTCCATTGCGGACAGCGCGAAAAAGCGATTTATCGACTTTCAATTGCTTGCGAAATTTGGTCATTTTTTCAGTCTCCTAGTTGTTGTCCGGAAAATCCCGGTAACCTTGCCGCGCGCGGCAAGGAAAGCGAGATTCTAGTTGTAGAGCGTCACAATAATTTCTGTGCAGTCGCTGCACTGGTAGCAGATATTCGCATCGGAACTGTAGCGAAGAAACTCATCGGCCGCCTTTTTCGCCGACTCGTAATTGTCCGCTTCAACTAGCACGTCGAAAACGTTTGCGTCGCCGTCGCTGTCGCGCTGTTCGCCTTGCACGCGCGCAAGCGGGCCCGGAAAATGGCATGGCCGGAAGTCGCTATTGGCTTGAAGCGCCTTCCAATAGGACTCGACGGCTCGCAGTTCGATCAGGTAATCACCAATCCATGACAAATCTTGATCCAGCGCGTCAAAGCGCGGATCTTCGTCGCACTCCATATCTTCAATTTCTCTTAGCATGGAGTCTTGAATTTCCTTCACCTTTTCAATGCGCTCGTCGAGATCATCCTTTTCGTTTATCAATCGGGTAGCGATTTCGTCATTCAGCGATATTTTAATCAATTCCATTTTCTGTTTCCTTTTCCTTCATCCGGTAGAGTCCCGGTAATCGGGCCGCCGCAACGGCCCGAAAAGCGAGATTCTAAAGCTCGTGTTCGGTAACTTTGGCGACGAATATTCTTATTTCTGGCATACATTCGGACGTGACATATTCGCCGAAGTTGTCCGTTACGGACTGGATAACCGCATCCAAAAACCGCGGTTCCTGCATATTTTCCAGTTCGACTAGATACGCTTCGATACTCGCAAAATCTTCGCTAAGCGCTGACTCCAGCGCGCCCGTGCATTCATGCGCTTTAGCATCCACTTGCCAAAGCTTGCCGGCCGCCGCGTCGATTTTCTCATACAGCGTTGGCGCCGCGTTAACTTCATCCTGCATCGTCTTATCGTTGAGTTTGAGTGCCGGAATTTCTGTGGTCATGTTTGAGTCTCCTATGATTCGGTTCATTCTACCATGCTTTTGCGGTTACGCGCAAGCGTCATCCATCCACTAGCCGAACGCGGGCCACAAAAACGTCGGGAAGGTGAACGCGGGATCGCCTTCCGTAAATTCGCTATCCGGCCAATATTCGTTCGGATCGCGTTTCGCCGGATATGTTTCGCCGATGAACGCTGCGAAACTTTTTTCCGCATCCACAACGGCCGCGATCAATTCCTTGTCGCTGCAATCATCGCCATTGAATCCGTATTCCCAAGTCAAGCAATCAGCGACGATCGCGCTTCCGTCGGCAAACTCGAATCTTTCGATTCCGTTGGCGTATTCCAACGTCGGAGGCGCTTCACCGGGCGCAAAATTCGCCCATGCGTCGGCACATTTCCAGTCAAAATTTCCCGTATCATCGCCGGTAACTTTACCGGCAAAATCGGCCGCGATTCCCGTTTTTGCGCGCTCAAAAATTGCGCTCAAGTTTTCTGTTAGTTGCAATGTCATTGCTCATTCTCCTATTTGGTTTTTCCGGTTCAACTACCGGTCTACGGGCCGCATAAGCGGCCCTAAGAGCGGGAGTCGATTACCAGGCAACGCCATCGCCGAACCCGCGTTCTATGGCGTTCTCGACCGCCGCCAATCGCGTTCTATGGCCGTTGCTCTCACACAAAATAATTTGCTTTTCGCCTATCGCGGAAAATTCAGTTCGATAGACACACCAGCGCCAATTTCGATACGGATTGCGGTCGACGAACCAATTGCGCTTTTTCAATTCGTCCTGCATCTGTGCTTTGGTCATTGTCAGTTCTCCGATTGGGTTTTCCGGCTCAACTTCCGGCTGGTAGGCACTGGCTAGCAATGCCTACCGGTCGAGAGTCGCTAGCTATTCAAGTCGCGAATGAAGGCGTTCAGGATAATTTTATCGTCCAAATGATCCCTGTAGCGGCCGCCGTCATTGATCGCCGGCCTAAATCCTCGGTGGTCGAACGTCGCTATCGGAATAGGCATTTGCGCAAGGCGCTTCTCGGTAACGTCCAGGACGGCCGCCGCTATGATTTTCTTGTGCTCATCCATCCATTGAGAGTTTATCAGTTCGGCCGCCTTGACGTTGTGCAGGTCGATATTGTTCATTGTCGAGTCTCCTATCTGTTGTCCGGTGAGTCCCGGTAACTGGACGGCCGCAGCCGTCCAGAAAGCGAGACTCAAGCGACTTGAGGACGATCCTGTATGTCGCCAAATTCTTCCAGCTCCTCGAGTTCTTGGCGCACTCGAAGAACGTGCCAATGCGTGCGAGTGACCAAAAGAGATTTGCCGATAGCGCGATATACGGCATGCATCGAGTCGCAATTATCAAGTGCGTCGCGCTCATATTTGAACGCATATTGCACGTCAATTTCTGGCGCCAATTCGACGACTCGACGGCAAAAACTGTCGACGACATTGACGCGATCGGCAAAGACTTGTTCAAATTTTTCTCGAACAAGATCTTGCGACGGCCAATAGCGGCCGTCCCTATCCGCTTGAGCTAAAGCGGCATCGGCGGCCCACGCTGCAATGCCGTTAATGTCTTGCAAATGGGTTGTGCGCATCCAGTCTTCAAAGTCTTGCGACGGCCCGTAGCGGCAAAATTCCGAATACTTTTCATCGGCCCATTCGCTTGCCGCATTGCCGGCCGCCTCGCTACCGGTCATGCCGGCCCATTCGCGGCCGGCAACGATCCAATCGTAAACGTCCGCGAAAGTGAACGTAAATTTGCTTGTCATTCTCGTATCTCCTGTAGTCCGGTCGAAAGTGCCGGCAATCCGGCCGCGCACGGCGGCCGGAAAGTCGATACTCTAATCCGTCAACACGATATCCAACAGCGCGCGGCCGGCCGCTTGCGACGTGCAGCCGCCGTTGCGCATCATACTTTCGGCAAGCAAATTCTTGCCGATCTCCTTGACGTAATATCTTTCGTCGTCGAGTAGTCTACCGGCTCTTTCAAGCTCTTTCATAGCCTCCCAGGAGTGCCTAGAGCGCGCCTTAGCGTCTTGCCAGTCGAGACAGTGGCGCAAGGTATTGCTGCGCTCCTCAGGCCCCAGCACGCGCGCCAATTCACCACTTTCGAGAATTACGCAACTGTTCGGCCACTTGATCAAGCGGCCAATTTCGACGGAGTCGATAGCCACTGGCATAATCTCGTTGCCATTTTCCAGTAGGCGAATATCGCCGAACTGCAGGTTGAATCTTGTCATTTTGTCCTATCCAGTTTCGCGTTGCTCATCAGGCGCGGCCACTAATCCGCGCGACTGGAAGACGGCGGCCGCATGGCCGCCGCCTTGATGCTCTCTATGACGCGCTAATATCGGCGATCCCCAGCGCGGCGCGCATCGATTCTTGCGCGCTCTCAATCTGGTATTCATGCAATCCGATTCGGAATACAGGTCGAGTCTTGGGATAGAGCGACGACTCGGAAATATCCGTAATGAACCAGTCGCGCACGCCGCGATACAAAGTGACTGTTGTTGTGCGCGCTGGATATCCGTAACTGCTTGGCAGTATCGAACCGCTTTGGCCGATCACTATCGCGCCGCGGCGCTTAGAGTTACACAGTCCGAATTTTCTGAGGCGTGACTCCGCCTCTTCAGCTATTTCCTGCGAAATTTGCGATCCCATAGTGAATGTGTGCGTGTGCGAACCGCCATTGACAGTTGCGAGCGCAGCCGCAATTTTCTTCCCATTTTCAGGGCACAATTTCAGTTTCATTTTTGATTCTCCTATCGAGTTATCCGGTCAAAGCGCCGGTCAATGGGCGGCCGCAGCCGCCCCAAGATCGATGCTCTAGCCGTCAAGCGCAATGCGGCTATCCAAAGCGTTGATCAGCGCCTCAACTTCGTAATAGTCTTCAAGGACAAACTCGTAATCGAAAGTCGACTCGTCCATATCGTCAAGTCTCGACTCCAGCGTATCCCACGCGCTTTCAGCAGCTGCCAGTTGCGCCGCGTCATCGCCTTCATGCTCATTCACTAGTGCCGCGATCGCGGTATCGTTCATCGCCTCGACGCGCGATTTTGTGGGCACTCCAGGGCTAAAAACCCTATCGAATTTTTGCTGCAGTGTGGTCATTCGGTAATCTCCTATCTGGTTTTCCGGGTCGAATGTGCCGGTATTCGGGCCGCACGCGGCGGCCCGATAAGCGACGCACTAGTTCATGAATACATGCACAGAAAGTTGAGTCTCGACCATGCGCACGCGCAACGCGTGCGGCCGGCGAAACTTCGAAGTGAGAATCTTAGTCGCTAATTCCGTCCATTGACGGCGGCCCAAGTTGATAGTTTCAAATGCGGGATAGACTTGATCATCGCTACCGATTACGCGCGGCTGAACACCGGACAGCGCGTAAAAGTGCGCTCGCTTTCGCGCGGCGCTATTGACGAAAGTTTTGAGCGCGGCCCGTCCATAATCATCAGCCGGGAATAGGTATTCCGACTCATGCGTCATGCTACCCCCAGGCGACATTACGGATTTAGTGGTTACAGGTTCGATTTTCATGTGCCTATCTCCTATCTGGTTTTCCGGTTAAAGCGCCGGTCTTCGGGCCGCACGCGGCGGCCCGATAAGCGATGCTCTAGCAGCTGCAAAGATTGCCGCTGTGGTAGTCGATTGCCAATTCTCGCAATGCGGAAACCTTGCAGTCGAGAAGCACACGCGCGCGATTGGCTATGCTCATCGCGTGCCACTGCTCACGAATAGCCATGCGGGCCGCTGTGAAGCTATCATAGCGATCCATTACAAACAGATCATCGACTCCAATTGTCGCGTCGATATGGCCGCCGCGCTCCTGCACTAGAGCGCCGACGCTGTGGCCCGCGATCATCAAGTCGCAACTTTTTGATCCGTCGCGCCTATCGCAAAATACAGGCGTGAAGTGCAGGCTGAATGTGGTCATTGTCGAGTCTCCTTTATCTCTTGGCTAGGCTCATCAGTAGCGCGGCGCCAGGCGCGCTAGAACCGGCGCCAGGCGGCGCCGGGTTTCGCCTTTAGGAGTCGGTCATGCAGTCCCTGCATACGTCCATAGCGGCTCTTTTGACGCGGGAGTCGTCGCACTCAAGGAGTGTCGCGGCGCGCTCAACCAGCGTCATCACGTCCCACTTTTCGATTATCGCGCGGCGCGCGCGGGCAAAATCCGTGTGACCATATGCCGCGTTGCCAACCATATCCGAGACGCTGGGAGTCAGGCGCAACGCGCCAGTATCGCGCAAGCGGTAGATATTGCCCACTATGCAATGATCGCCTTCAACGTCGATACACACGCGGATAACGGTAGCGCGGCCGATTTTCTGAGGCGATGAAAAAGTCAGGCTCAAGGATTGCGGATAGTCAAAACTGGCTTCATTTATTGCGGTTATCATGTTCAAGCTCCTATCAGTTGTCCGGTCGAATGTGCCGGTAATCGCGCCTCGCTTGAGGCGCGAAAAGCGGGACACTAGAGCGATTGCGCCGCGTGCTCGTATGCGTCGATCCAGTCGAGAGTCGCGGTTAAATCGTCGTGATTCTCGTCCCAGTCGTAATTCCGATGCTCTTCAAGTTTCTCGTCGAGATACTGAAATTTTTTGACTGCTTTTTGCGCGGCCGCGTATGCGGACTCGCGGCAATCGGATCCGTTGATAAGCTCCTGCATGTAGGGATCATTCAAAGCGATGAATCCGGGGAATCTCGACGGCATCAATTCCTCTGAACAGGTCCCGCAATGGACTCCGTCGGGATGATGATCTTCATGTTCGAACATGGGCACAACCGGATTATCTTCGGAGTCTACGGCTGTTCCTTCAAAGAGAGATTGCGCGCTGAAAATCTTGTGCGCGCAATGGCCGCAATGCGTATCACTGTTATATGTCCAATATGCTATTCTGGTCATCTCGTTTAGTCTCCTTGACTGGTTTTCCGGTTCAGTGTGCCGGTAATCCGGCCGCGCGCGGCGGCCGGTGAAGCGAAACACTAGTTGCCAAATTCGCGTGAAATATCGTCGAAAATATCATCGCGGCCGTTATCGACCAGCCACTGCAGGGCAATGTCTGCCAGTGCCGAACTTCCCGATCGCATCAGCCGATAGCACTGCTCGCGAGCGCTCAACGTATTCCAGGCGGCACGGGCCGAACACTTGGCGCTGTAGTAATCAGGCGGGTATTTGTGATCGCCTGCAATGCGCTTCAAGCTCTCGCACGGCAATACGCAATCGCCGCCCGGCTCGTTAAACAGATAGCCGCAATCGACGCCTTCAATCGACGCCATTGATACGCGCGGCAGTCCCCACACCGCGAATTTGAGCATTGAAAATTCAATCTGTAATTTGGTCATTTTTTCTGTCTCCTTGATCTGGTTGTCCGGTTGAGTGCCGGTAATCCGGCCGCGCACGGCGGCCGGTGAAGCGGGACTCAAGAGCGATCTTGGAAAGTGTCGAGTGCGCTTGAAAATTTGCGGTTGACGATAGCAAGCTTTTGCAGGGCATCTTGCATAGGAGTCAGGCTAGCCCATATTTCGCGGCCCGCTTGCACACTCGATTGATCGCCTACATGCATCGCCCAAGAGTCTATCGCGTGACCGCACTTGGCAAGCTCATCATGCAGGTTTTCAAGGTTGTCTTGCGCGGCTTGCAGGCGCTGAAAAGCAAGTTGCAATTTCGCGTCCAGGTTGTCTGTTTTGGTCATTTAGCTTGTCTCCGATATGTCAATGTGGACTCCCGTATATCGGATATGCGGTTACCCTGCAAGCACTAATTGCACAAAATCGGCACATATTTTTGATTCCGACAAAGTTTTTTTCTTTTCGCCGGACAAGCCTACAGAGCTACCCTAGAGCGCGCCTAGTCGCTATGCAGTGGGATACACCGGAATCATGCGCAATGATGCTCTATGGCCGCCCTATGGCCGCTGGGGACTATTCCGGCGCCGCCGGTAGCTAGCCGCGGCACTGGCAATCGCACTCGACAGCTGCCGCGCGCTCCGAATCAGCGCGCCTATTCGACGGGCCGAATCAGGTCGATTCGCAGTCGATTCGAGTGGCCGCCGGTGGACGGATTCGCCGTCGAATCGCCGTCGAGTAGCGGCCGCCGGCGGCCGCTTCAGGCGCTGCTAGGCAAGGCGCGCGATCGCCGGTAGCCAGTGCATCGCAGGTCGATTGCGAGCAGCGCCAGGCGCGCCTGCCAAGTCCATGCAGGCAAGCCCTCGACGGCTGGCAAGCACTGCTTGACGGGCCGCCCTGCACTCGTTCAAGGCACTGCCAAGCACTGCCAGGGCAAGAGCACTCGACCAGCTGGCAAGGCATCGCTCAATCGCCGTCGCGTGGCCGCCGGTTCGTCGAGTCGAGTGGTCGAGTCAGCGTCGAATCCAAGCGCGATTCTCGCTTTTAGCCACAAGTGCCGAAAATCGGTGAGGGCATGCAGCGCCGCTTAGAATCGCTCCCAGGGCATACAAGCCTACTTAGGTAGTTTGGTATCAAAAAGTTCAGGCATGCCCCAGCGTCGAGTTACAGGCCGCTACGGGCTAGATACAAATAGGTAACTACGGAACACCGGCCCTAAATTCAGAACAAAAGTGAACGCGCACTACATATTGTGTGTCATACTCCATATAGTGGCGGCTCTCAAGCTTAGGCGCAATATCTTGTGCCCATGCAGCCGGGCCGCCCAATTCGCCCTATTTGGAACAAAATCGGAACCCTGTTCTCGACGCGCCATAGCTCCCAGAGCGATTTTACGCGCCACTGGGTAGCCTCTGAATTTTCCGGTAGTCTGATACACCTGCGAATCCGGAACATTCAGCCGAAAAAGAGAACAAACTAAAGGCAGAACAAAGTGCCGATATGCGGAACAAAATAATCGCCGCCGCCGTCGCCGGTCAACGCGATTCTGGCACTCTCAAGCGTCGAGTGCCAGGCGTCGCCGGTCATCGGGCCGCCACTGCCAGGCGGCCGCAGTGGTTTAGTAAATTAGTTTAGCTAGGTAAACTTCACACACGCCGCCGGTCGCGGTCGGATGCTGCTAGCACTCGCTATCGACGAGTGCTAACGCCCTTGACCGGGCGCATCATCGCCGCCGTTAGCACTCCCAATCGTCGAGTGCCAAGGCGCGCCCGGTCGCCCGATGCTGCAATGCAGCATGATTTTTCTGCGCTGCAGCATTTACATGCCGCGGTGCAGCGTGGTTCTTGGCATTTGGTATGTGGTATTTTGGGATCTGGTATCTGGTATTTCGCATACGGTATACCATAGCGGGTCCTTCTGGCCCGCCGGCCCACCGGGCGGGGAGCGCGGAGCCGCCGATCTTGGCAGTTTTTTGCACGAAAACGACCTGATTTGCCGACATGCGACATGATTCTACCCATCAATATTCGGAATTCTCGACGGGTATTGGCTCTGAGACGAAAAAATTAGCGGAAATTAATGCCGATGCTCAAGTTCCACCCTAAATCCCCCATCTTCCGAATCACTCGGATCCAGCAATGAATTTCCGGTTTTCAAATTCATCATTTTTTCATCATTTTTTTCTTTCAAATTTTCTTCCGAACGGCAGCCCATGCACACACCCCCTAGCCCCCCCTTAAAGGGGGGCGTAGGGTGTGTGCATATTGGGCTAATCGTCAGAATTTTTTCGATTTCGATTTGGGCTTGGGTTTCGGGTTTGGATTTCAGTTCTCATTCCGGTCGAGACATGAATCTCGCTCCGGCAAAATAATATTTGACAACTTTCGGGAAAACGCTTTAATTGGCCGCATGGAAAACGTCATACGCCCAGACCACATCAACACCGAAGCGTCACGCACTGAAGCATCCCGCGACTGCAAGCCGCTCAAGGTTCCATTTGATTCCGTGGATCGCATCGCCAGTGCGTTAGAGCGGATAGCCGACACCTTGGAATCCGTTGCAGGCCCAAGCAAAAAAATCGAAGTCGGCAGGGAAATTGTCGGCACTCAATCGACGGGCGAGGGTTCGGCATCGGCTTCGAAGCCGTCAACTCTGTTCGACCACGTTGCCAAGGCCGGCCCGCCGAGGCATCCTACAGCGGACGAATTGGCGGTGGCGTATGGCGAATTTTGCAATTTGTTCAAGAACGATGAAGAATTGCAATTCTTGATTAGCTTGCTAACCGATACGCTCTCAACCGCGGGCGTGGAAAAGTTTAGCGATTTGGAAACAGGCACGAGCAGGCTTCACGTCCTCCGGTGCCTGAGGCGTCTGGCAGCTGGATTCGTTGATGGCGGAATCCCTGCTGCGACGATGATTCTTGAGACCATCGTCAGCGAGTCGCAGTTTGATGTCTAATGCCGGATGTTGAAGGCTTCGATTTCACCGAAGGCGTTAGCGGCCCGTGGCTGGCTCAAGCCTTCGGAGTAACCCAGCAGACAGTCAGAAATAGGCTCGCGCTCTGCGCCAAGCGGAAGGTCCGCGGGCGCGGCGTGATGTATAATTTCAAGGAAGCGGTGGCGTATCTCACGCCGCATCCGAAGGCCTCAATCGAGGAATATCTCGACACGACGGATCCGGGCGACCTGCCGATCCGGTTCCAGAAGCAGTATTGGGAAATGCGCAAAAAGCGTCTCGAAGTCGAGAAGATCGCGGGCGAGCTTTGGCACACGGACGACGTGCGGGACGCATTCAGCGAGGTCTTTCAGCAGATCAAGGCGGTCTGCCAGCTTTGGCCCGACGACGTGGACCGGGCCGACGGGCTGACGACCGAGCAGCGCAAGACGCTGGTTCAACTGTCCGACTCGTTCCAGGACGCGATTTACGCGAAAATCGAGGACACGATGACCAAGCGCGATACGCGGAGCGCGTTCCAGGACATCGAAGACGAGATCGCGGGCAAGCCGCAGGACGAGGTTAAGGAATCGCCGAAGCCCAAGGCGAAGCCGCGGGCGAAAGCGTCTTCGACCGGCAGCGTTCAGGATCGGCTTCGGGGATTGATGTGAAGCGTCTCGAGGGCATAGTGATGGAAACCGCGCAGGCGGTGCGGTCGCCGGAGCGCCTAACGGTTTCGGAGGCGAGCGAGAAATACATCGTCTTGAACAATCCCGGATCCTTCTCCGGATACTGGAAGAATTCGATGGCTCCGTATCTCGTGGAAGTGATGGATTCGCTCACCAGCTACGATTTGACGGGTGTCGTCATGGTGGCGCCGGCGCAGTGCGGCAAGACGCAGATCTGCGTCAACTGGATGGGCTACTCGATTATTTGCGATCCTTTGAATTTCATGCTCGTGGAGAAGACTCAGACGACGGCGCGGGACTTCTCGCGGATGCGCTTCGACAGCTTCATTCAGCAATGCCCGGAATTGCGCAAGAGACTCGCCCGCAAGCAAGATGACAACGTTCACGACAAGAAATTCAGTTCCGGATGCACCGTTCTCCTGTCATGGCCGACGAAGAACAATTTGGCCGGCAAGTCCATTCCCAGACTCGCGCTCACCGATTACGACCGGATGAGCCAGGACATCGACGGCGAGGGCAATCCGTTCGACCTGGCTAATGCTCGTATGACGACCTTCGGGCACTTCGGCATGGTGATGGCCGAATCGTCGCCTTCCTTTCCGATACAGGATCCGCGGTGGAGCGCATCGACTTCGCACGAAGGTCCGCCGTGCGAGGGAATCGTGAGCCTATACAACCGCGGCGACAGAAGGCTCTACTACTGGCTCTGCGTGGATTGCGGACAGGCGTTCGAGCCTGACTTCCGCCTTTTGCGCTGGCCTGAGACGGAAAACATTCTGGAAGCGGCCGAGCAGGTCTACATGCCCTGCCCGCACTGCGGATCCATCTATCACCACGAGCCTCAGGGCGCGAAGCCCGGCAAGCACGGCATGAACCGCGACGGGCTGTGGATTCGAGACAATATGCGCTACGTGAAAGGAGAAGGGCTTGTCGGCACTCCCATCCGGTCGAAAATCGCATCGTTCTGGCTCAAGGGGCCGGCGGCGGCGTTCAAGACGTGGACGGACATGACTTTCAAGTATTTGACCGCCAATGCGACTTGGGAGCGAACCGGCGCCGAGGAGGACTTGCGGACGACGATAAATGTTGACCAGGGCCTGGCCTACCTGCCGAAGTCGCTTGAGACGGAGCGCGTTCCCGAACGAATCATGGCAAGGGCCATTCACATGGGGACGCGGACGGTTCCGACACCGGTCCGCTTTCTCGTCGCCGCGGTCGACGTTCAGAAAAACCGCTTCGTGGCGCAGGTTCACGGAATCGCGGACGGCAACGATATTTACGTTATCGACCGCTTCAATGTCCGCTTTTCGCTGGATCCCCACGAGGACAGGCCTGATCAGCAGCGCATCGTGCGGCCTCACTCGGAGGCGAAGGACTGGAGATTGCTGCTGCGCGAAGTCATGCTCAAGTCCTACGAGATCGACGACGGCACGGGGCGCGAAATGGCGATCAAGTGCGTCGTATGCGACTCCGGCGGTCTCGACGGGACGACGGCCAATGCATACGCATTCTGGCGCTGGCTGCGCAACGGCCCGAATCCTCGGGACGACGATTACGCGGAGTGGGAGCATGAATGGACGCCCGGCATGGGAGCGCGCCTCGCGCTCTACAAGGGCGACGTGCGGACGGATTCGCGGGCGCGGGTTACCTATCCGGACTCCGGCAAGAAGAGCGACGCGGGCGCGGGCGGCGAGATTCCGGTTCTGGCCTGCAACGCCAATCTGCTGAAGGATCAACTTGACGGGCTGCTCGACAGGGACTCCCAGGGCACCGGTCGGATATATTTCCCGAAGTGGCTTGATCTCGACTTCTATAAGGAGCTAACCGCGGAAGTCAGGAATCCTCAAAATTACAAGTGGGAGAATCCGAAGAAGTTCCGAAATGAAAGCTGGGACTTGCTCGTCATGACGCTGGCTATCCTGATTGAGCAGAAATACGTCGGCAGCGAGGGAATGGACTGGGCGAATCCACCCGATTGGGCCGACGTGTGGGATCGCAATCCGCTTGTCACGAAAAAGAAAGGCGACAAGAATCCCATTATCTCGAACCAGCGCACGGTCGACAGGAAGGGTCTGGCGAAACTGCTTGCCTGATTGCGGGAGTGCGGATATGGTGAGCGCATGGCGACGGCGGATCAGAAATTGGCAGAGGCGCAAGCGGCGCTGCACGACCTGTTGACGGGCAGGGCGGTCGCAATGGTGCGGGATCAGTCGGGGGACATGATTCAGTATTCCAGGGCCGACATCGGGAAATTGCGCGCCTACATCCAGGAATTGAAGAACGAGACGCAGGGAAGGACTTCCGCGCCTCTCAAGGTGTGGTTCTGATGAGCCTGCCGGTCGAGCAGCAGTTCAGGCACGCGAGGCTGATGTCGGGAGGCTACCAGTCGGCAAGCCGCTTCGACAACGCATTCGCCCTCTGGACGCCCGGCAACAACGCCGCGGACGCGGAAATTCTGCATGGCAAGGATCTTCTCGACGGGCGATCGCGGGACGTTTCGAGAAACGATGCTTTTGTCAGCGCGGCCATCCGGACGCACCGCGATTCGGTGGTCGGCCCGAAGTTTCGCCTCAATGCCAAGCCCAATTACAAGTTGCTCGGACTGACCGAGGAATGGGCGAAAGAGTTCAGCGAGGAAGTTGAAGCGCACTGGGACGCATGGGCGGAAAGCATCTACTGCTGGCCCGACGCTGCCAGGAAGATGACTTTTACCGAATTGGTCCGGCTGGCGGTCGGCGTTTTTATCACCAATGGGGAATTTCTGGCGACGGTTGAATTCCGTTCGACGGAGAAGGAGCGCCCGCTCTACACGGCCATCAATCCGATTGAGCTCAACCGCCTATGCAATCCGCAGGATCGCTACCCGTCCGGGCAGGACATTCGAGGGGGAGTCAGGATCTCGTCGAGCGGCCGGCCGCTCGGATACTACATCCGTCGCCGGGAAGTCGGCTATACGGGAGCCTACGGCGCGACATTCGACAACTACAAGTGGTCCTACGTCAGAGCCTACGCGCGCTCGTCGGGTCCGCTCGCGCTGCGCCCGCAGGTCATTCACATCCTGGATCAGGAGCGACCGGGGCAGACGCGGGGCGTATCGCAGCTGGTGGCCGCGCTCAAGGAAATTCGGATGCTGCGCAATTTCCGCGACGTGACTCTCCAGAACGCGGTTCTGAACGCGAGTTTCGCCGCGACGGTCGAAAGCGACATGCCGCCAGAGAAAGCATTCGAATCTCTAGGCGCGGTTTCCGGCGACGCCTTCACGGAAGCAGCCGACAAGTATCTCGCCGCGCTCGGCGAGTTCTCGAGGTCTTCCGAGAATCTGAAAATCGACGGCGTGAAGATTCCGTATCTGTATCCGGGCACCAAGTTGAACATGAGGCCTGCCGGCGAAATAAGCGGCGGCGTGGGACTCGAGTTCGAGCAATCGTTTCTCCGCTGCATGGCGGCATCGCTCGACCTGTCATACGAGGAGTTGAGCAGGGACTATTCCGAGACCACCTATTCGTCGGCGAGGGCGGCGCTCAACCAGACGGCGAAGTCCATGCGGGCGAGAAAGTATTCCTGCGCCGACAGATTCGCGTCGATTACATATCGCGTGTGGTTCGAGGAGATTGTCGGCCGGCGCGTTTTGACGACGATGAATCGCGTGCCGAATATTTACGACAACATGAATATGGAGGCGTATACGAGCGCGCAGTGGATCGGAGCGAGCGCCGGGCAAATCGACGAGCTTAAGGAGACGCAGGCGGCAATCAAGCGAATCGAGTCCGGGCTTTCCACCTACGAGAAGGAATGCGCTCGATTCGGAGACGACTTCCGCCACGTGTTCGAGCAGATTTCGCGAGAGCGCGCGCGAATGGACGAGCTTGGACTCGAATTCACGATAGGCGGCCCGCCGCTCGAGCAGGAAGCCGCGGAAGGCGGCGAAGCGGGCGCCGGCGAAGGGAACGCTTCAAATGGATAAGTGGCAAATCGCAAACCTAGATCCGGCGATGAGGAAGATGATCGAAGCGCCGCTTCTCATCGCCGATGGGGAATTGGACGCTTTTATCTGGTGCGTCGGATTCGTTCGCCAGCAGGCGGTTGCGGCCGGGCAGGATGACGGCGAGCAGGTGAAGTCGATTGACGACTTCTGGTCTGCGAATTCCTATATGACGCGGTATTACCGTCCATATAGGGTTCAAGACGGCGTGCTTTCGATTCCGGTTCAAGGCGTTCTTCTGGACAAGCTGGGATACCAGTTCGGAAGCTGGGCGACGGGCTACGAATACATAAAGAAAGCCGTCGAGCGAGGCTCGCAGGATCCCGCCGTGCATCACATCGTTTTCGACATTGATTCGCCTGGCGGCGAGAAGAAGGGCAATTTCGAGCTTGCCGAATACATCCACGCCGAGCGAAGCCAGCCGGACGGAACGCCGATGACCGCGATCGCGAACGGATCCGCGTTCAGCGGCGCCTATTCGATTGCGACGGCCGCGGGCGAGATCATCGCAACGAAGTCGGGGGAGACGGGGTCCGTCGGAGTCATTCAGGGACACGTCAGCGTGGCTCGGAATCTGGATGCTCAGGGCATCGACGTGACGCTGATCTACGCCGGCAAGCGCAAGGCGGACGGGGCGAGCGTCATACCGCTCGGCGACGAGGCGCGAAAAAGGATGCAACAAGGTGTTGACAAGACATACAAGAATTTCGTAGCTTTAGTGGCGAAGCACCGCGAAATGTCCGAGGACGACGTTTCCAGAACCGAGGCTGCCACATATGATGCCGAGGAATCAGTCGAAGTTGGTTTCGCCGATAGAATCGCGGATTTTGATTCGGCAATGGCGTCAATCGCCCAGTCGAGAGGAATGAGAATGCCCAACAACGGAACCGAACAAACTCAGGACGGCAACGAGGCTGCCTTGGCCGCGGCCAAGTCCGATGCCAGGGCCGAAGCTATCAAGGCCGAGCGCGCCCGATACTCCAAGGTGCAGGCTTCCGATCACTACGAAGGCCGCGAGAAGCTGGCGAACAAATTGCTCGGCGATTCCGACATGGACGCGGAGAAAATAATCGGCGTTCTGGAAGTCTCTCCGAAGGAGAAGACGGAAGCTCCCGCCAACACGGAATCCGGCGACAAGCCCGGCAATCAGGATCATTTCCGCGAGGCGATGAAGAAGACTCCGGACCCGAATGTCGGAACCGAGCAGGGCAGCGGCAGCGGCGAGACATCGACTCCAGCTCACGAAGTCGTGAATTCCGTGATGGTTGCCGCGGGCTACGGCCCGCTTCGCGAGTTGCCGAATCGCGCTTAAAGGCCGGCGCTAGGCGCGGCGAAAGGACAGGATCATGGCGATTACCAATAGAGACCTTTTCGGTCACACCGGCGTTCCGCACCGATACTCGGACACGATAGAAGCCGAGCTCGAGGCCATCTTTACCGGCGACGTGCCGGCGAGATCAGGCATCGACTTCCCGGTTGCCCGCGGCCAGAACATTCTTGCCTTGACGGTCGTGGGGCTGAACAGATCTGGGCATGTCGTGCCAGCCGAATTCTCCCCCGTGTCGCGAATCGCGCAGGGCGAAGTGACGCTCGACGGCAATCCGGCCAACAACGCTTCGGTGACGATTGCCGGCGGCCTCGTCTACGAGGTCAAGGATAATCCGGCCTCCGATCTGCACGCCCAGCGAGGCGGCGATCAGGCGGCTACTGTCAACGCGCTTATCAAAGTTATCAACGATGATCCGGATGGCTTTGCCTACGCCTTTCTCGAATCCGCCAATCTCATCCGTCTGACTGCGAGATCGCCCGGCGCTCACGGCAATGCCTCCGTCGCCATCTCCGGGGCTGGCTTCCAGGCCGAGCAGGACTTGGCCGGCGGAACTGGCGGCGTGGTGCCGATTGGCGTGATGGCCTACACCATTGAGACGGGTTTCGGTCTGGTGTCGCAGGGAGTTTACGTGTCCGGCGTATTCAATCCGGACAGGCTCATCTGGGACGACTCGTTCTCGAACGACTCGCTCAAGAAAATAGCGTTCGCGCACGCTCCCGCCTACAGCCGGTGCTTGCTACGCAAAATCCGAGCCAACACGGTTTAAGCGGCCGTTTGGTCAAAAACAAGGAGTAGCTAAAGTGACGCTTCCAACGAGCCTAGATTTATACACGTCCGAGATTCTTGCGGGCATCTTGTTCGACCCGCGTCAGACGATCTCCACGTCCCATTGGAGAACCTTCTACCAGAGTCGAACGATAACCAGCGACCAGGAGTATATTCGCTTCGACCGAATTCAGGCCAGCAGACGCATCGCGCCTTTCATGCTGCCCAATATGCCAGGTCGCCCCATCTTCCGCACGGACGGCGCCGAAATTGAATTCTTCAAGCCGGCTTACACCAAGCCGAAGGACACGATTTCCCCCGGCGAGTTCATGCACCAAAGTCCGTCCGAGACGGCGCGCCAGATCGCGCTTCGCACGCCGGCGCAGCGAATGGCCGAGCGCATGACCGCGATCATGAAATTCCATCGCGAGAGCATTGAGCGCCTGTGGGACTGGATGTATGCCACGTCCCTGGTTTCGAGCAAGGTCACGGTCAACATGCTGACCGACGACGGACTCACTGGCCCGTCCTACATCATCGACTACAAACGCGACGTGACGCACGACGTAACGCAGGAAGACCAGAATATCGGCGGAATCTTGGTTCCCGCCTCAATCGATTGGGGCGACGATATGGCGAAGATCTTCCCCGACATTCAGCGTCGGGTGGATCAGGTCGGAAACGCGGATTTCGGCGGCGTGGTGACCGATTTGCTGCTCGGAGCGAAGGCGGCGGCCGTCTTCACGGAGTATTTCGACACTGCCGGCAAGGGCCTGTCGAAGTTGGACCGAAACTACGCCGGCGCGGAAAGCGTTCTGGTGAACCGCGGAATCATACGGACCAATCCGTTGAATCCGTTTACGTATCTCGGCCAGCTTGACGCAAATCTGGCAGTCTGGAAGGTCAGCGGACCCGGAAACAAATTCCAGAATGACGACGGCAGCTTTACCGAGATCATCAACGAGTGGGATGCCATTTACGTCAGCCCCAGCCTTGAAATGATCATGGCCTTCGGCGCAATCATCGACGTGGACAATTTGCAGGCCACGCCGATTTATCCGAAGCAGTGGGTTCAGCAGGATCCGTCCGCCCGATTCATCATGAGCCAGTCGGCGCCTTTGGCGATTCCGACAAACCCCAACGCCACGATGCGCGTAAGGGTAGGCAAAAACTGATACCTTGGCCGATTTCAAGGCCATTAAGGACGCTGCCAGGAGGCGCGTCCAAGAGCGGCTGCTTTTAGCAGCCGTTTGCTACGCCGGCGGTTCGGTAGACGACGCGGAAGACGTTACCTGCCGAATTCGCCGGCGAACCATTGTTACGGGCGACCTGCCGAGTTCAGGCCTCGCATTCGCCGACAGAGTCGAGGAAAAGCCCCGTCTCATCTTCATTCGCGATCAGCATATTCCGGAGGAGCACAACATCTACTCTTTCGGAGACGGCGAAGCCTACCGGGTCGATACCGTGGAAGAATTCGAGGGCGTAACGATTTCCGCCGTCTGCTCGCGACTGTCTGAAAGGAGCGCCGAGGATTGGCCTGGTCCGTCGATATAAACGGCCTGGCTTCGCTTGACGATCTCCTGACGCTCGACAAGCGAACGCGTTCCGCCGCCGCGCGGGCGCTGAATGCGACGGCTACGCGAACCAGGACCACGCTGGCTCGCCGCGTTCGGGATCAGGTCGCTCTGCCCGCTTCCTACGTCGCGCCGCGCAACGGCCGTCTGTCAGTCTCGAAGAAAGCCAATCCTACGCAGTTGGAAGCGGTGATTACCGCGCGATCCAGGCCTACTAGCCTGTCTCGGTTCCTGCTCAACAAGCCGAAGCGAGGCGTTGAAGCGCGACTGCAGGTTACTCCAGGTCGATTGACTAGGATACCGCGGGCGTTTCTCATCCGCCTTCGCGCCGGCAATCAGTTGACGGACACGAGATTCAATCTCGGACTTGCGATTCGCCTTCGACCTGGCGAGACGCTATTGAATAAGAAAAATGTGATTCGCACGAGAAGCGGCTTGTATCTGCTCTACGGCCCGTCGGTGCAGCAAGTCATCCTCGACAACCAGCAGCGAGGCCTGGCGCGCGAGGTCGAGCGCCCAACCGCCGACTTTCTTGAGCGGGAATTTCTGAGGCTGATAAATCTATGACCGAGAGAAACGCGATATTCGACAAGCCGGAAGACATTTATCTCGCTTCCGATTCGCTGAGGCTGAAAACGATCAAATGCATACACGCGGCGCTCGCGCAGATTAGCGGCGGGATGGGATTGGATCTCGTGGAGTATGGCGAACCTGCTAAAATCGGCGACCACAGCTTCGTCAAAGCGTCGGATTCCGACGTGGCGAGATACTACGAATACATCGGCGAGCAGAAAAAAGGCGAGCCTTGGCGCGAGATATTCCCGCTGCTGGAAGTGTTTCGCGGCCTATCGGTGATTCCGAGCTATACCGACGAAAAATCCTACGTGATCAACATCAAGGAGCATGTGGAGTTCGATAGGGATACGCGGCAGCGGCAATTCCTGTCGTCGAGTCTCGGAGAGGTTGCGGAAAGCAGGCCTGGCAGCGAAATTGCCGGCGAGCCTTTTCCGATACTGATCCAGGGCTATCCTTCCCCGGATTCGGTTAGCGAGTTCGGTCAGAAGTCCCGCGGGCAGACAACGGATCTGTGCTACCGGTTTCTTGAAGCCGTCAAATCCCGCGTAGGCGAATTCCTTCTCGACGAGTGCCATGAGAACGGAGTTTTCCGCATTTCGAGTAAATTCAATTTGGTATTGCGCGGCAGGATCCAGGGCGCTATTGTAACGGATGAAGATGGGTTGGGGTTTTGGATGTTCGTGCTATTCTACTTGATAGAAGACCACTGCAACTCAAGCATAGCGGTCACGGAGGACTACTAAATGGCTCTGAAGAATTACGTTCTAGGCAGGGGGCAAATCTTCCTGGCGGAGCTGGATGCGGATCAAAACCCAGGCAACTTCCGCTACGTCGGGAATACCACGGAATTCAACGTGTCCGTCGAGACTGAGACTCTCGACCACACGAATCCGGACGAGGGAATCAACGAGGTCGATGCCAGCGTGCAGACTTCGGTAACGCGCTCCGGCACGTTGATCATGGACGACATTCAGCGCGAAAACCTTGCGCTGTTCCTCTTCGGGTCGGTCGAAGCGCTGAACGTCGGCGCGGATGCCGCCGATCAGACGCTGAATCTTACCGCCGATCAACTGGCGGCAATAAAGGCGCAGAGCGAGGACAAGGTTTGGTTTCCGCTTGGCGTTAGCGCCGGCAATCCCATCGGCATCAGAAATTTGGACGCTGCGTCATTTGCAATCGCCGGCCTGGTTCTCAACACCGATTACAATGTCGATTTGAAGCGCGGCAGGATTCGGTTTCTGAACACGGACGATGCGCGAAACGCCGCCGGCCCGCTCGAAGTGACGTATCGCAAGCTGGCCGACAACACCCGGCAAATAAGGTCCGGCAACACGCCGAAAAGCGTGTGTATAAAATTCTTCGAGAATAACGCCGATGGAACCAACAACGACTGGACTTTTCCATTCTGCGATATTTCTCCGAACGGAGCGCTGCCGCTCAAGGCAAACGAGTGGCGTAACATTCCGTTCAATCTGTCAATCAACCAGCCTCGGGCTAGCGGCGTAGCGGCAATCTACGTCAACGAGATTCCGGCGTAAGGAGACCACAATGGTTCAGAAAAATTACGTTCTTGGGCGAGGCCGCGTGTATCTCGCCCGCGTGGACCCGGTGACTAAGGAACCGGGGGCCTATCGCTACGTCGGCGCTTCGAGAGAATTCAATTTGACTTCCGAGTCGGAGAATCTCGACCACGTGTCTTCGGACGAGGGAATCAACCAAGTGGATGCTCAAGTGCAGTTGAGCGTCTCGCGAAGCGGCTCACTCATCCTCGAGGATATTAACGCGGCTAATTTGTCGCTGTTCTTCCTCGGAGTCCAGGGTAGCGGTGCGCAGGCCGCCGCGGCGGGGCTGTCCGACGTTGTGACCGGTTCCCGATTGTCGCAAATCCTCGAGGACGGATACAGCGAGGACCACGAGATCATCATCGGCGCGACGGCATCCGATCCTCGTGGCGCGCGAAAGGTGTCCGCTGATCCGGCGCTCGCAGGCAAGGACAGCGACACGCCCGCGGTGGCCGTCGTCTTGGCCAAGGGAGTCGACTGGGAAGTCGTCGATAATGACCGCGCGGCCATTCGACTGCTCGATACGGCGAAGACCTATCAGGCCGTTGGAGACAAAGTGCTGTCCGAGATCACGATCTCGCACGACCGCGCCGCGATCGAAGACGCCGGCCAAATGATTTCGGGCGATGCCTCGTTCGAGGGCGCGTTGCGACTTGTGGAGAATAACCCGGAGGGTCGCAACGGGCTGTGGGTGCTGCCTTTGATCACGTTGTCGCCTAACGGCGATTTGGCGCTGAAGTCCGAGACTTGGCGACAGATTCCAATCTCCGTGAGTGTCCAGAAGCCGAGCGCGGCGGAGGCCATTTACTACAACGGAGTGCCGGCATGAAGCTCAGTCAGGTAGTAATCCAAACGGAGTCCGTCGAGTATGCCGGGCAGGATATTGATCTTCGCGGCCTCGGGTCGCGAGATCTGGAAATTCTCGCTTCCCGATTCGGCCCCAAGCTGGCGAAGATCTACAACGAGAAATTTGCCGGCACCGATGCGTCGTCGGACTTGTCCAGGATCGTGAAAGTCATGGTCGCGGAGTGTCCGGAGTGTATTCCGACTATCATCTGCCTCGCCAATGACTCCTACGACGAAGATCCGGAAGAAGTCAAAAAGTCGGAGCGCGTCGCCGGCTCCCTGCCAACCGTCGTGCAAGCGGAATGCCTTGGCAAGATCATAGAGCTTTCCGTAGTATCCATCGAGTCTTTAAAAAAAATAGTCGCGATGGCCTTCGAAGCGATGGCGAGCGTGCAGACGGTGATGACGGAAGCGGTTCCGGACGACGAACCCTCCCCGACAGTTGGTGGGCCTTCCAAAGCGCGGTCCGCGAAAAAGTAAGTCTGTGCTACTCCGAGGGTCATCCGTGGGCCGCGGAGTATCCTTTCGGCAGGCTGCTAGACGAGAGTGTCTTGATCAAGCAGCGCAAGGATGTGGATCTGGCGGAAACCATGACCTTGCTCAAGCAGGCGGTTGAAGGCTGCCTTAGCGAGAAGTCGGCAAAGAGGTTCGGAGACACGATAGCGGAGATTCTGCGCAATCGCTAGGAGCCGCGCATGGTAGACAGAACCGTCAACATTATCCTGAAAGCGCGGGATGAAGTAAGTCGAAGCGTCAGGCAGGCCAACGAGGCCCTAGCCAAATTCCAAAGAGAAACGAAGTCGATACGGGCATCCACGCAGGATGCCGGCGCGTCCTTCGGCCGTCTCGGAGCGGCTGTAAAGCAGCTTCAGGCGCAGGTAGGCGCCGCGAGTTTCGGCGCCGCGGTAGCGCGAGAGGTCAACAAGGCGGAAACGGCTCTGAATGGCTTCGTCGCCGCGCAAAGGCAACTGCTTCCGGAAGTCGGCAGGCTAGCCAATGCATCGAAAAGGCAGGCGGCTGAAGTCGGCAGGCTGCGCCAGGCGTCGAGCGAGCTGATCGCGCAATACGCCGCCGAGCGAGCGCGACTGCAGCAGCTTGGCAGAAGCAAGCGAAACGTCGCTCAGGAAACCAGAAATTTAAGCGCTCGAGTCCGAGAGTCCATTCAGGCAATAAAGCTTGCCGAAGCGGAGCAGGATCGCCTTGGGCTTGCCGCCAAGCGCGCGGCGTCTTCGCTCGGAGAGGCGAATACGCGGATTAGATCCAGCGCAACGGAGCTTGGCAAGGTCGAGCGCGTAGCGAAGGATGCGGCCAACGCCTACCAGCAAGCCGGCCAAACGATAAGGCGGGAATTCCTGCGGGCGTTCCAGGATCAGAATCAGGTCGTCGAGCGCGTCCGCGCCAGCTACCGGAGCCTGTCGCAGCAAGCTACGCAAATGGGCAGGGCGATCGCCAGCGTAGGCCCGAATACGCAGCAGCAGGTTCTGCAGTTCGAGAAGCTCAGGACGCAAGCTCGGCGCGCCAGAGAGGAACTGACGGGGCAGGTTCAGACTCTTCAGCAGATGCGCGGCGTGCTGCGGAGTTCCGGTAGCGATCTGGACAGTCTCGCGAATGCCCAGGCGAGATTCACGTCCGCCGCCGCCAGGGGGCAATCGTCGCTGGCGAAGTATCGTGAGGACTTGAGGCGGGCTGCTGACGCGGCGCAGCGGCTTGCGGCCGCCCAGGCGAAGACCGCGGCATCGACGAGGCGGCAGGCGGCAGCGTTTCAGACGACGGCGGCGCAGACTAGCCGGGCAGTCAATTCGACGCGGTTTCTCGCCGATGCCTACCGGCAGTTGCAGCAGCGTTTCGGCGCGGTTCTCAATCTGCTCGGCAGAGTCAGGGACAGGCTCGCGCTTCTCGTCGCAACCTACATCGGCTTTTTCGGAATCGTTCGCACGTTCCAGAGAGTTGTCGAGGTCTTCTCCACGGTCGAGCAGGCGACGAACAGGCTGCTTGCCGCATTCGACGGAATAGATTCCAGAGTCGAGCAGGAGTTGGACCGCCTTCGCAGAACCGCGGGTCGCCTCGGTCTCGAATTCGGTTCGCTGGCTCAGCAGTATTCGGCATTGCAGATCGCGGCGCAGGGAACCGTTCTCCAGGGCGAGGCTCTCAGCCGGCTATTCCGGCAGGTAACGGAAGCGGCCAGAGTCCAGAATCTGTCACTGGATCAAGTCAACGGAATATTCGTCGCGCTGTCCCAGATTATCTCCAAGGGCACCGTGTCGATGGAGGAACTGCGTCAGCAGTTGGGCGACCGGCTTCCAGGCGCGGTGAACATATTCGCAACCGCACTCGGAATTTCGACCGAGGAATTGTTCAAGCTCGTCGAGCAGGGGCAGATCGGCGCGGAAAACCTGACGCTGTTCGGAGACGCTTTGGAGGCGCGGTTCGGATCCGAGCTTGAACGGTCGCTGAATTCGGTCGCCGCCGCCATAGGTCGGGTTGGCGATTCCGGCTTTCAAGCGTTTCAAAGGCTTGGCTCCGGCGGCCTGATCGATTCTTTGCAGGCGCTGTTCGAAGATTTCGCAGATACGTTGATCTCTGAAGACTTCGGCGTTTTGCTTGACAACATCGGCGCCGCTATGGCCGGTCTTTCAAATATCGCCCGCGCGCTCGTCAACAACTTCGACCGGCTCACGGCAACGATAACTGGACTCATAGGAATCGCCATCGCGCCTTTCTTCGTGGCGATTGTCCGGCACTTGGCCGTTCTGCCGGCAGCGGTGGGCGCAGCGAACGCGCAATTCCGCGCCCTGCAGGCTCAGATGGGAACGATGGGGGCTTTGTCCGCCGCGCTCTCTGTCAACTTCACCCGGCTTCACACGGCGCTGCTAGCGCTTTCGTCTGCTCCTATCGCGCTGGCATTCGGGGGAATCGGCGCCGCACTCGGATTCATGATCACGCGAGCAGACGATGCGACGAGGGCGCTTGAGGGCAACCGCAGCATTCTTGATGTCGCCAGAGACGCGCTCGACAGATACGGAACGTCCGTTGTCGAAGTCCAGGAATATATTAGAGACAACCTCGCCGGCGACGAAATACAGCAGTCTCTGACTGAAACCACTGAAGCCTTGAGTGATGCGACGAGCGATGCTCAGGGGATAGTCAGCGTGCTCAGGGCGGGCTTGCGGCAGGCCAGCATCGGCGTTCAAGATATAGTTCTAGAGAACGCATTCAACAATATCGATGATCTTATCGAAACCCTCGCCAACGGCGAAATAACGCTAGAGGAATTCCGTCGCCGTCTTGAAGAAATAGCGCAGACTGCCGATAGCGACGCCGTTACCGGGTTTAACACCGATTTACGGGCGGCAATACCTGACTTGGTGGAAGCGGCCGAGGGCGTTGACGCGCTTAGCCTCGCCTTCGCCGACACGAGCGACGTGATGGCTCTTTTCGGAACCAATGCCGATGAAGCCGCCGCCGCTATTGAGAGACTAAATAGCCAGCAGACGGAGGCAGAGGTCCAGGCTCGGTCGAGCATCAGGCGGGCGCAAGGCCAGGTCGAAGCTGCGAGAGCGCTGACGAGGGAGCTTAAAGCGCTAGAAGAAACGCGGCAGCGTCAATTGGAAGATCAGACGACTCCGGATGCCGATATTGATGCGACCGACGAAGCCATAAGGGTTTTAACGGAAGCATCCGTAAAGCAGTTGAATACGGCCAGGGAAGCTCTCGAAAAGGTCCTCGGCGAGCTTGGCGACAATGAATTTCAGGAGATACTGGCGGCAAGCCTGTCGGCGGACATAGCGGCGGTAAACAACCTTATCGCCAATCTAGAAGACGACGGGCGGCAATCGCTCGCCAACTTCTACCAGCGCCAGGCGCGCACCTATCGGAGAATAGTGGACGGCCTCAATAGAGATCTGACAAGGCAGCTTAGCAGCGGCGCGCTCGACGCACTGGACGGCGATATAATACGCGATAGGGATCAGGCTACTCAGGATTACATAAACTCGCTGCGTTCCGAGTTGAAAATTCTTGAGCAGTTGGAGGTTCAAGGCGCCGATACCGCTGCGAGAATAGCGGAGATAAACCGGATCGTGGAAGCGCAGGGCGAGGGCAACGCCCTGTTCGACTTCTCGGCCGCTCAAACGTCCGCGGTCGGTTTCCAGAACGCTTTGACGGAAGCATTGAATTCGGTGAGGGCCGCCTTCGCTGGCGGTGATACTTTCGGCCTGGTCGGGCTGCAAAACGAGATTGCCGGCGCGCGCACGGGCTTGGAGACGCTTCTAGAGGATATTAACAGGCTAATTGCCGAGCTTGGAAACCGCGCCACTCCAGAAATGCTTGCATTCCGCGACAGCATTGCGGAATTGCTTTCGACCGGCAGCGGAGATCAATTCAGGGGCGCCGCGTTCGAAGGCATACAGGACCGAATTGACGAGCTTAATGCACTGCAGCAGCAGATAAACGCCGGCCTCGGCGATGCCTTCCTGTCTGGAGACACGGTTGGATTCGCAGAGGGTGCCGAGGAGTCGCGCAGGCTCGGCGAGGAGATCAAGCGGCTTATCGCATTGCAAGCGGGGTATGCCGAAATTACCGGCGAATTGACTGCCGCCCAGAGATTGCAACTCGTAGTTAACGAACAGCTTGTTACGCAGATCGGCGACAGGATACCAGGTGCGACGAGGGCGGCTATACAGGCTTCGACTCAGAGAATCACCGCGCTTTTCGAAGAAAGAGACGCTATTATCGCAAGGTATGGCGCGCTTCTCGACCAAGGCGTAACGCCGCAGGATCCTCAAGCGGAGGCCATTGAAGCCGAGATAGAAGAAGCCAATCAGAGAATCCGGGCGCAGACTGAAGAAATACGGAAGACAGTTGAAGACATAGGCGCGCTCACTCCTGAGCTTCAATCCTATTTGAAGGAATTGGAATCCGTTGATGCCAATCTCAGGGAAGAGTCGCAGGTAGCGATACTTGGGCAATTGGAAACGCTGGTCAATTCGCTATCTAGCCAAAGGCGCGGATTGCAGCGGGCGGCGCAGGATCTCGCCGACTCCGGCAATACCGCGCAATTGCCGGAAGTCGAGTCGAACCTGGCCGCAACCGAGAAGCAAATCGAGGAATTGGATGCCGACGTAGCCTTATTGATAGATTCATGGGGAGACCTTGGGCCGGAGGCGTCCAGGGCCGCGATCGCGTTGCGTCTGGCTTTAATCTCTGCCACCAAGCCGCAGCCTGGCGAGTCCCAAACTCAAATCCTGCTCGACGACTTCAACGAGCTGCAGCGGGTGGCAAAGGCGCTCGCCGGCGCTCTGGAAGATGCAGTAAGCCGAGGCGACAATGCGGAGGCGGCGCGTCTGCGAACTGAGCTTCGAGGAGTCACGGAGCAGGCCGACGAGGCGGCGGGGAAATTTCTCGAATACACCGGCCAGCTGCAAACCATAACTCCGGAAGTCCGGACTCTTCAGATTGAAGTGTCGAAGCTGCGCGAGGAATTGGAATTGCTTGGAGCGCAGAGCGATTTCGGAGGATTGCAGCAGCGTTTCAGGCAGTTCGAAACATCAATCGGAGGCATCCTTGATCGCGTGCGAACCGGACTAGGCAGAGGCGACGCGCTCAACCTTGATGACATTTTCGGCGAATTCGGCGATGCGCGCCAGGGCGTGCGGGAACTGCTTAGTAGCATGGATGAGCTTATCAGATTCCTGGGAACGGATGCCACGCCGGAAATGCTCGCGTTCCGTGATACGCTTAGGGAGACGCTGAGGCTTCCTGCCGGCGAGCAATTCAATGCCGCTGTGCGCACCGGACTCGATTCCAGAATACAGGACGTTCAAAGGCTGCAGGAGCAAACGAAGGCAGCCAGAGACGCGGCATTCGCCAGGAATGAAGATGTTCGCGCGAACGAGCTTACGGAAGAATTGAGGTCCCAAGGCGATGAATTGGTGCGTCTAACGAGTCTTCGAAAGACATATGAGAATGCGATCACAAGGCAAACTGCTGCCCAGAGGATTGAGAGTCTAGCGAACGATGCGCTGCTGAACCAGAACAAGGTTTTTCAGGCTGACTATTCCAACGCCATTCGCGCAGCGCAGGAGCGAACCAAGGCGCTTGAAGCAGAGACGGACGCTCTTATTGATTTATACGGAGCAATTATTAGGCAGGGCGATCTGCCAACCGCTACCGAGCCTTTGTCAGTGCTTAATACCATCCAGTTCAATGATAGCCAAATAGACCTCCAGATCCAGGGAATTCGCACGTCTATTGGGCAGCTAGGGACTCTAACTCCGGAAATAATAAAATTCATCGATGAGTTGAGAGTATTGCGATTGACTGTCAGGGACGAGTCGCAGGCCGCGATAATCGCTGAACTGCAGGCGCTGGTCGATGACGCAGTTGCACAAAGGGACGGGCTGCGGACAATCGCCGACGAATTCAGGGCCCAAAATAATACGACGGGATTACGCGATACTCAGGCTGAAATTACCATTCTAGACAACCGCCTTGCCTTCCTGCAGCCGAGCATAGAGCAAACGATAGGACTGCTAGGCCGCCTTGGGCCGGAAGCGAAACAGGCGGCAATCGGCATTCGAGTGGCGCTTATCGACGCTTTCAAGCCGCCGCAGGAAAAATCTCAAGTTGAGATTTTGTCGGAAGAATTGAAAGAACTGGAACAGCTAGCCAGGGAGTTGGGAAAGGCGCTCACAAACGCCGTTGGCGACGATTTGGAAGTGGCGCGTTTGGGAGCGGAATTAGATCAAGTGACCGCGGCTCTTGACGAAGTTGGCGGCAAGCTGGACGATTATGTCAACGGGATTCAGGACGCGACTCCCGCTCTAAGGACAATGCAACTCCAAGTCGCCGATCTCCGCAAAGAAATGGAGTCGCTCGGAGCGGTAAGCGAATTCGAAGGCGTGCAGTCGCAAATAGAAGGCTTTCAGACTGCGACCGGCGCGATACTGGAAGGTGTTCGGGCGGGGTTGGCTAGCGGAGCGAACCTTAATCTCGACGCGCTGTCCGAAGAATTCTCGAATGCTCGCGAGGCGATGCAGGGTCTGCTTACTGATCTAAATCGTCTCGTGGATGATCTTGGCGCGAACGCCGCACCGGAGTTGCTCGCCTTCCGAGACAAGGTTGCCGACGCGCTTTCGTCGACGGACGCAGACCTTTTCAACGCCGCGGTCGGCGACGGCATTCAAGTGAGAATCGACAGGCTGGCGTCGCTTGTGGAAAACGCCGAGAAGCGCTTGACCGAGGCTCTTGTCTCGGACGACGATGCCGCGGCGCAGGCGTTGACTGATCAGATTGGCGCATTGGATGCAGAGTTGAAAAGCCTAATAGAGACTAGGCGAAGATACACGAGCTCAATAACGCGGCACACGGTCGCCGAGAGCCTGCAGAGAGCCGCCAACGATGAGTTGATAGCTCAGGTGGGGCAGGCGATTCCCAACGCTTTTGATCGCGCAACGCAGCAGTTGAAACCGCTCGCCGAGCAATTGGGGGAAGCGCTAGAGAGGGCTTCCGAAGCCGGCGACTATGATGAAATTGAACGGCTGAGAACGGAATTGGATCTCGTTAAAGGAGCGCTTGATCAAGTTGGCGGCAGTCTTGAAGACTATATCAGCGGCATTCAGGATGCGACTCCCGCGCTCAGAATAATGCAACTTGAAGTCATAGCGCTCCGCAAAGAACTGGAGACGCTTGGAGCGACAGCGGAATTAGGAGGCGTGCAGTCTCGGATAGAGGGCTTTCAGACTGCGACCGGCGCGATACTGGAAGGCGTTCGAGAAGGATTGGCTGGTGGAGCGAACATCGATCTCGACGCGCTTGCCGAAGAATTCTCGAACGCTCGCGAGGCGATGCAGGGCCTGCTTACTGATCTGAATCGTCTCGTAAATGAGCTTGGCGCGAATGCCGGGCCGGAGTTGCTCGCCTTCCGAGACAAGGTTGCCGACGCGCTTTCGTCGACGGACGCAGACCTTTTCAACGCCGCGGTCGGTGAAGGCATTCAGGGCAGGATTGACCAATTATCGGCACTCGTAAGAAGCGCTGAGCAAGGCTTGACAGCGGCTGTCCTGGCTGACGACCCAGCCGCCGCGCAGGCGTTCATACAGCAAATCGGCGCGTTGGAAGACGAGTTGAAAGGTCTGATAACTACTAGTCGCAGCTATACCGGAGTAATCACGCAGCAGACGGTCGCCGAGAAGCTGCAGGTGGCGGCAAATGACCAATTGATAGCTCAGGTCGGGCAGGCGGTTCCCGAAGCTCTTAGGCGCGCCACGCAGGAGTCGGAGCGTCGAACGGCTGCGCTTCATCAGGAAAGGGATGCCCTGCTCGCCCAATACGAAGCGCAAATCGAGCAAGGCGCGCTGCCCACGGATCAGAGCGCGTCGGCCGTTGCGGAAGCGATAGCGGATCAGGACGAGCAAATCCGAGAGGAATTGCGGAAAATCCAGGACACCATACGCGCCATAGGAACGCTGACTCCGGAACTGCGCGCCTACCTGCTGCAACTGGAAGACTTGGAGGCGAACCTCACGGACCAGTCGGACGCTGCCATTCTCGGCGTTCTTGAAGCGCAGGTCCGATCCCTGTCTCGCCAGAGGCGAGAATTGCAGACGCTGATCAAGGAATTCAATCGCGTAGGAAACGAGCAGGGAGCGACGCAGGCGGGAGCCTTGCTCGCGAACGTCGACCAGGCGCTCGCCGATTTGAAGCCTAGCATCAATGAGACAATCGCGGGCATGGGCGAGCTCGAAGGCGCCGCGCTTCAAGTCGCCATAGCGATCCAGCTTGCGTTGATAGAGGCGTTCAGGCCACCTCCCGCCGCCAGAGCGGGGCGTTCCCAAATAGACATTCTTTCCGAAGAATTCCGGAACCTCGAGCAGCTTGCAAAGACTGTGGGCGGCGCGTTGCAGGAAGCGTCGAGACGGGGCGACACCGCGGCGGTTGCCGAGCTTCGGGCCGAATACGAGCGGGTGTCCGCCGAAGCCGACGAAGCGGCTAGGAAGATTGACGACTACGCGAATAGCCTGACGAACGTCACGCCGGAAGTTAGAAGGCTGCAATTGGAAGTCGCTCAACTCAGAATGGAATTGCAGACGGTCGGAGTCGAAGGCGAGCTAGCGGGATTGCAGGAGCGCATCGGCGACCTGCAGGATCTGCGAGGGCTGATAGGATCGGCGCAAAGGCTGCCCGGAGAATTGCTCGGCGGGCAGAGCGAGCTTGATGCAGTGGATCAGCAGATTCAAAAGCTCGTAGCCAGAGCGCTTGAGTTGGTCGCTGCGTTGGATCAGACGGATCCCGCTGTTCAGGCCTTGAAGCTGAGGCTTGAAGAAACGAGTCCCGTCATCCGCGATATGAATACGATATTCCGGACGACCGCGGACGAGATCACCGAGACGCTTGCCGGCAGCATCAACGATGGCCTGAGCCTGTTCGTCAAAGGCGTGGTCGAGGGACAGAACGCGGTGCAGGCGCTCGCTGACGGCTTCCGCACTTTCGCCGCCAACTTCCTGCAGCGCATCGCCGACATGATTATCGAGCAACTGGCGTTCAACGCGGCTGCTTCGATACTGCGAGGATTCGGAGTGTCTTCGGGAGACCTGCTTTCCTTCCACAGCGGCGGAAACGTTCCGGGCGACGGCGCGCCTTTCCGCAGAAACTTTCTTGCGGGCGACGAATATCTTAGCGTCCTGCAGAGCGGCGAAACGGTTCTGACTGAGCAAGACCAGCGAAATTTGGCAAATCGAGCAGCGCCGGGCGGTTCGGGCGATGTAACCGTGATCAATGCCATCGACGCGCTGTCATTCGCTGAAGAAGCGTTGTCAACTCGACGCGGCCAGCGTATGGTTCTTAACGCGATCCAGAACAACAAGTCCGCAACGAAGACGATATTGGGAGTCTAGGCATGGCTGTGAGAATACGCACAACGGCGAACGCGGTTTGGACGGCGGCTGCCGATTGGAATGACAAGCCGACGCGCGTGACGGCGTGGATGGAAACCAGCGGCGGGAATTATTCGTTTCTCGGAGAGTCCGACGCGCTGGCGGCAGCCCTGGAGATTCTGGAGAACGGCGACTCGTATCGCATTCCGTCCGGCTTCGCCTACGACTGGGCGTTCACGCCGGACAACGGAGCGCTCGGCGATGCGGACGCTGCTCTTGCGGCGATGATGAATCGCGCGGCGGGAACGCTGGGCCTGCAGTTTAGATTGCACAGCGCGGACCCAGGAGCGAACCACGATGCGAATGAATTGACCGCTGCTCGGAATACGAGCTACGCGAGGCAGAGCGCCGCCTACGAAGTCGTAACCGTGTAATCCAGTCATGGCTAGCGTCACCGCGACGATAGGCGACGGGAGAACTGGGGGCACCAGCGATCTTCAATGGGGATCTACGCTTTCCAGTAGCCGTTTGTCTATAGACATTCCGTCGGCCCTGACGCGCGATGCCACATCGACCGCCAAACTGCGCTACCTGAGAATTGTCGATTTCGGACTTGTTCAAATCAATACCGAGTCCGACACTCAGTCGAGCGCGGGCGCCGGCCCGGATCTGTCCGACGCTTGGGAATTGTTCAATCCGGCAATCGTGATACGGGCGGGAACGCTTACGCTTGAATTGCCGGGTTCGAGAGCGCGAGGAAACCTTGCCGGCGACGCTTCCGAGCCTTACCGATACAATATCGGCAGAAACTTCGGCGACTTCATAACTGCGTATCGTCGTCTTTCGCAAGCCGACAGAGCGGCCACCGAACTAATTCTCGCAGACGAGATCGTAGTCAGGACAATAAATCTTGGGCTGACGGCGATGGCGGGAACCGGCGCCGGATCGCTCGTCGTGAATCTCGTGCATCACGAAGTGCCGGAAGTCATCCAATTGGTGCCGGAGACGATGGAAGGATCCGGAACCGGAAGCATGGAATTCCTTCTCGAATTCAAGCGCGCTGTTCAAAGCCTGCTCGAGTCCATGAGCGGAACCGGTTCCGGCGCTCTCGATTTTTCCTTTCAGCACAGGCCGGCCCAGGCATTGACATCGCGCATGGAAGGCTCGGCGGTCGGCAGCATGTCATTCTCGCTCATTCACAATGAAGTGCCTGAGACCATCGACTTGGCGCCGGCATTCAGAGGATCGGGAGCGGGCGGCATGGCGTTCGACTTCAATCATATCGAAGTCGCGGAAGCTATTGATCTCGAAGTTCCGAACATGGCGGGAAGCGGCGCAGGAACATTGTCGGTTAATCTGCAATACAGGAATCGGGAAGAAACGAACCTGCTGAACATCGTCGAAGGGACTTACGGAGACTACCGAATCCAATGGGCGAATTCCGTCCGTGAGGTCTATACGTTCTTTACCGGCGTGGTGTCGCATAGGGCTGGAACCGAGCAGCGCATAGCCTATCGAAGCGAACCGCGGCTGCAATACGAATTCGAAGCGTTTCTAGATCCTCTTGAATTCAGAACGTTCATGGCGAGGAATTCATCATTCCAGGGGCGCGACACATACATCCCGCATCCGCGCTACAGGTTTCAGCTTCCGTCCTTTCTTAGTCGAGGCGAAGGCTCGGTAAGGCTAGACGACAGGCCGGCCTGGATCCGGCCGGGAGCCAATGTCTTCTGCAAGGTCGGCGTTCATGTGATTCCCGGAATAGTGGAGTCCGTTGCCAGCGCCTTGCCAATAACGGGCGGCCCGGTAAATGTGCGCATGGTTTTCGGAACCGATAGCGATCTTCCGACAGGAACCTATATTTATTTCGGCGTTCTCGTCAGGCCTGTCAGCGGCAATCTCGTGGCCGCCAGAAGCTCGCGGGCGGGAACCATGCGAGTCAACGCGGCGGCGGATCCCGTCTTCAACTGGATGCGCGGGTTTTCGTCGATTCCGCCGGCCTCGCTCGGCGGCAGGGAGTATTTCGACATAGCTCCCAATTTCGCCGGCGCGCCTCAGATCGGAACCGTGCAGGGCTGGGAAGACATCGACTTTCGAACCGGCGCGGTCGACCGGATATTCCCGCGGCCGTTCGCTTCGCGGTCCATTCGCTTGCGATACGTCCTCAAATCGGATACCGAGGAAAGGATACTCGGCCTGTTCCATCGGTGCCGAGGACGGCAGAAAGGTTTCTGGATGCCGTCATTCGTGCATGAAGTGGCGATACCGCCCGGCATCACGTCCGGACGATCCATGAATGTGCCGGGCCTGGCCTTGTCGAACGCCTACAACGGCTCGAACGTGTTCAAGTATCTGCGCTTCGTGCATCGGAGGGGAAGCTTCGTTATCGGCGTTGACAGCGTGGAGGCCGGCGAAAATGTCAGCACAATCAATTTCTCGAATCCGCTGCCCGAAGTTCTTCCGGAAGACGACATTAAAATGATCTCGTGGATACACCTTTGCCGCTTCGAGACGGACTCGCTGTCGGTTGACTGGCGCTCTACAGCAGTTGGCGAGACGGTCATGACGCTTCGCACGCTGCCGGCAGAGACGATAAGCTAATGGCTTTCTCGAATTTCGAAAGCTCGGAAGACGCGGCGACTCCCGTATCGCTGTATCTTTTCACGACCGGGCAGGGCGCGGATGAATATTTCGGGTATACCGATCACACATCGAGGATCGTGTTTCAGGGACGTAACTACGAGCCTGAGCCTATCGGCAGGACGAGCATCGAATCAAGCGCCGAGATAGACAGCGGCGAGCTCCGCGTAGACATAACGCCGAACGCCGGCGTGGTCGATTTTCTATCGCTGCGCATTCCGTATCAGCAGCCCACATTGCAGATACGGCAGGGACACGCCGACGATCCCGATAGGCAGTTCCTCGTCGTCTGGATGGGCTTCGTGGAAGGCGTAACGCGGCCGGACGGAGCATCGGCGCAGATAACCAGCAGGCTCATTACGCGAGCGCTGGAGCGCGTCGGGGTTAAGCGGCAATATCAGCGAAGCTGCACGTGGACGCTATACGGCCGAGGCTGCAAGGCGGCGCGAACGATACAGGGAACGCCGACTCCGTCGCAGGTGGGAACGAACGCAATTCGTCTCGGACACGCGTGGAACGGCCGCTTTCCGAAGGACAAATACAAGGGCGGCTACATATCGTGGCGCAGCGCGCTCGACGCGGGAACGCACGTCAGAACGATTCTGGACGTGCATGAGGGCGCGTCGAGCGACGTGCTGCTGCTCAGCGGAGACACGCACGGACTAGGCGGCGGCACGCCTATCAATATTTTTCTAGGCTGCAATCACCAAACCGACGACTGCAGGGAGCTTCACAACAACATCGTCAATTTCGGCGGCCAGCCGTGGATTCCAACGCAGAATCCGGTTGGGTATGTCAACAGGTTCTATTAATGGCCTGGAATTTCTTCGTTCAGTTATTCGTGGCGATCGTCCTTAGCGCGATTAGCTACGTCCTTGCTCCGAAGCCGCCTCGTCGGACGCAAGCTGGCGGCGGGCAGCCACAGGAACTGCAGGCGCCAACGTCTGAAGTCGGCAGGTCGATTCCCGTCGTATTCGGGACGGTGAATATCAAAAGTCCCAACGTCCTTTTCTCGGTTCACAAGCGGCAGGTTCCGGTCGAGCGGGACTCGCGTGCGGACTACTACCTAACCGTTCACTACGGAATCTGCATCGGCAGCATCGACTCGATACGCCGTCTTAGGCTTCGGGAGAAGACGGTCGCAACCGATCTTCCCCTCGACTTCCTGATTGACGATCCGAATTTCGGCGGAGGCTCGCAGCGCGAAGGCGGAATCAATGGCCGCGTCGTGTGGACGGACGGTTCGCTGGCGCAGACTATGCCGCCTTCCATCACGTCGCTATACGGAGAAACCCCCGGAACCATGCCGGGCTACCGCGGAATCGCGACAATCGCATTCTTCCACCAAGGCTCCGGGGAAGGGGCCGGCGGCTTCTACTGGGGACGTTCGCCGAACATTCCGCCAGCGGACTTTCTCGTAACGAGAGTCGGCGACGTGCAGCCCGGATGGTTCGATTCCGCCAGGACGATAGCGCCTTCGGAAAACATCACGAAGCGAATAACGGACTATCAATCGACGGATGCGGACGCGCCGTTCCAGGAAGTCGATAGTAAAAGCTGGACCATCGGGCCGGACGTGAATCCTATTCATGTCATAAGAGAGTGCCTGACGGATGCCGTATGGGGAGGGGAGATTCCGCTTTCGTTTCTCGACGACGTATCTTTCAGAAACGCGGCTAGGACGCTGTTCGACGAGGAATTCGGGATTTCGATTCAATACGAATCGCAGGAATCAATTCAGGATATTGTTCAGGAATTAATGGATCACGTCGAAGCCGTGTTCTACGCTTCGCCGATAACGGGTCTTCTCACGATACGACTGCTGAGAGCCGGCTACGACTTCGACAATCTTCCGGAATACGACGAAGCCAGCAGCCGCGTAGCTAGCGTCGCTCGGAAGTCGGCGGGCGAAATAGTCAACGAGATCGTGGTTCAATGGACAGATCCCGAGGCGGACATGGGCAACCAGGTTTCGCTGCAGAATATTGGCGCGATCGCGAAAGCGGGCGCCGTCCTGTCAATTACGAGAAACTTCCGCGGCATTCGAAATATCGACACGGCGTGGAAGGTTGCCCGACGCGAGCTTGCGTCAAGCTCCGAAGAATTCCTAGCGGTCGAAGTCGAGCTCGGCCGCTCGGCATACGGCGTGGTTCCGGGCGACGTGATTCGCATTACCGACGTGGCTAGGGATTTGAACAGCGCGGTATTGAGAGTCGTGTCCGTCGATTACGGAACGCCCGGAAGTCCGAGCATCAAAGTCAACTGCGTCGAGGACGTGTTCGCTCGGACCACTCCCAACTTCGAAGTGCCGGGCGCCGGCCTTGGGCCGTCGAATCCGAGGCGTTTCAATATCGAGATAGGCGACGGCCAGGTAACGCTTAGGTGGGAGCCGCCGATCTCAAGCGGCGGTTCGCCGATACTCGGCTATCAGTATCAGCAGGACGGCGGGCAATGGCGGTCGGCAGGCGGTCCGGACGCGCGTGAATTCGTCGTAACGGGTCTCGTCAACGGCAACACCTATACATTCAGGGTCCGCGCCTTCAACAAGCTCGCGCCTGGCACGCCTTCAATCTCATTGCGGGTCGGTCCGGATCCGGTCGTCAAGACGGTTCCAAGCCCGCCTACTAATTTCGTCGCCCTGTCTATCGGGGAAGAACTGGAAATACGCTGGGCTGAGCCTGCTACGGATGGGCACTCAACGATCATCCGCTACGAATACGAACTGGACGGAGCCTGGGCCGTGGTTCCTGAAGCGGACAGATTTGCGCATAGGATCGCCAACCTTGTTGTCAACCGACAGTATCAAGTCAGAATGCGGGCGGTCAACGCAATAGGCGACGGGATTCCAACGGGAATAGTCCACGTTCACATTCGAGACCTGCTGTCCTACGCCTACGAGCATCCGCCTCAGCCCAAGGGTCTGAGCGGTCGCGGCGGTCTTGGCGTTGTCCTTCTGTTCTGGGATAATCCTTTGGCCGCTTACCAGAACCACGCTACCACGCTTGTATATAGGGCAAGAGACAATGATCCGTCGTCGGCAACTCAAGTCGGCGCCAGCAATACGATCTCGTTCACCGACAAGCCGGTTGATCCGGGAGTATGGTATTACTGGATCGCGTGGCAATCTCAGTCGTCGGTTATCGGCGATTTGTCGGAGTCGGTCGAAGTCGAAGTAGCGGAGCATCCGGCGCAGGCCATACGCAGGTTGTCCGACGAGATATTCAACGATCCGCTTACGCGCGAACTGCTGTCGCCAATCAATGTTGACGACTTCGAACGGATTGCCGGGTCGTCTCAGTCGGCAGCTAGGGAGCTTGTGGAAGGCTATTTCAACGTCGCTGGCCTGTTGATGGACGCTGACAGGAATGACAACGTAGCGGCGAGGACAGCGCTTTCCGAGAGGCTTGACAGGACGACGCAAGGCGTAATGGCGGTAGCCGCTTCGATTACGCAGCTTCGCGCCGCGCTCGGCGATCCTATTGACGTATTGACTATTCAAGTTGGCGACTCGGATCTTCCGCTTTTCATTGAGAAGGTGGAACCGGGCATGTCGATCATGGCCGGTGCTCCCGGTGAATTGGTAGATTACGTGATTATAACTGTATCGAGAGCGGGAAACAAATTTGCTATTGGCTTGTCCGCGGATGAAAGCAACTGGCCCGATAGCGGAACGCTAGATGTTCAAGTTGACGGCGCCGATGCACCTTCTCCGTTTCCGGTTATGGAAGATGTTGGGACGGACGTCGACGCTGCCGGCGAATGGAGTGTCATTGAGGATCAGGCTACGGACGGTCTTGCGCAGGCTCAGGAGCTTCTAGAGGCTAGAGTCGAGCTTATCGAGAACGTCGACGGCAGCACGACCGTCGCTCAATTGGCGCAGTGGCTAATCAAGACGAAAGTCGCAGATCGGACGGCCGGCATCGGGCTTTTCAATGACGGCAATTTCACTCGTCTTTTGATCGATGCGGACAGATTTGCAATTCTTCCGTCATCGGCTGAGACGACCGACGAAAACTCAGTGGTTCCGTTCATTGTTCAGGACGGAACTGTCTATATCAATAAAGCCGCCATTGCCGACGCTTCTATTGGCGCGATTAAGGCAGAGAATGCGTTTCTTGAAAACCTGAGTGCGGTTCACGGAGAGTTGCAATTCGCGAGAATAGACCAGGGGAACATTTTTGATCTTGCGATTGAAAACAGAATCAGTTCGGACAACTATGTTAAAGACTCCGATGGCTGGGTTATTCAGCAGGACGGCTTTGCAGAGTTCGACGCGGCTGTTATCCGCGGAACGCTGACTGCGGATCATATCGATTCGGATGTAAGAAACTGGAGGAAGATAGGTGATTACGGAACTGGTCGTGGCATCGCCCTGGGATCGCGCGCAGTAGCGTTTTCCGTGCCGGACTGGGCATCGCACGAATTCCTTGTTTTTTTGGTTAGTTATCTCGGTAACGGTTGGGATACATTATCCATACCCACAGAATCCATACCACTTAATCCGGCTGTAGCAACCTCAACGCTCCTGAGCAACTATGATTTGATTGTTCATAAAGTTGGGGACACGAAGGATATGCTGGCTATCTACCGCGATGATCATGTTATCTATCTTCGGAGTATTTGGGGTGTCAATCCTCCGCGCGGTGACTTTACTCAGCCTACTCCTTCGCCGACTCCAACACCCACACCTACTCCCACTCCGACTCCAACGCCGACTCCGTCCGTTAGCCCAAGCCCGTCCGTTAGCCCTGCGCCTACGGTTAACTTGCCCGGTCTTGCATCGTTTGCCTTCGAGCAATTTAGAGACAATCTATTCGCTTGGGCGCAGTCGCCGTCTGGATTTGTTAGTGGGTATGCATGCAGCTTTCAATTTAGTCGAACAAGCAATTTTAGTAACATAATCTACAGAGAAACGGATACAAATCCAAATAGCCCTAGTGGAGGCAGAAATTGGCAAACATTTACTTATGCTGTATCTGCGAGCGCTGGAACTGTATTCTACGGTCGAGCGAGACTCGAATCTTCAAACGGATTGCGAGTTGGCCCGTGGACTTCGGCTAGCCTTACATGGAGTTAGGAAGCGAAATGCAATACATCGAACTAACGCGCGAGAAGCACATCGTAGGCGCCGACAGATCGTCGATCAAGATGTGCCTGAAGTGGCCTAGCAGAATGGGTTGCCATCACGTCGTCGATGAGCAATTCGCGCCGAATACGCTTGGCGTATACAAGCCGAAGGTCGGCGAGCAGCTGCTTCATAGATTCCTGCCGCACGTGTCGGAAGCCGTTGGCAAGAAATTGTGGCCGGTAAATTCGTTCGCCAGGCTCGTCTACAAGGGCGGCGAATTGAGGATGCACTACGACCGCCCCGGACTCGACTGGACGCTATCGATAAATATCTGGCGGGATCATTCATGGACCATCGAAGTTCACGACGATGACGGGAACTGGCATTCCTTCGAGGATCTAGGGGATAGGGCGGTTCTGATGAACGGCCGCAAGCAGTGGCATCGCAGGCAGCCGTTCAAAGGCAGGGAAGCCTACCAGCTATTCCTGCACTACTCGGAGCAGCCTGGATTCGAAGGCGACCCGGAATTCAAGCTGGACTACAAGCCTTTCTTTCCCAAGCCTCCGAAAGCGCCCGTAGCGCAATCCTACAAGGTCGTGGACTGCCTTAGCGACTTCGAGTTGGAGAAGTGCCTTAAAGACTCAATGGCCCTCACGCTCGAAGCAGGGACGATGACGCGCGAAGGACTGGATACGAGCGTAAGAAAGAGCGAGATCGCATTCGTCGGCCACCTTCCCGAATGGCGCTGGCTATCCGACAGGCTAGCAATGACGGCCCGCGAAGCGAACGATTGGGGAATAGACGCATCCGGAATCAACGGCGTGCAATACACGACATACGGGCCGGGATCATTCTTCAACATGCACAATGACCGCGCCGAGGGAACCGACGACCGCCGGTCGCTTTCAATCTCGGCTTTAATCCGCAACGCCGACGAGGGCGGCGAGTTCGAGATAGACGGCTTCGGCAAGATACCGATGAAGCCGGGGCAGGCCATAGTCTTCCCCGCGTGGGTAAAGCATCGCGTTCACAATATCGAAGCGGGCTATCGTGACAGCGCCGTCATGTGGCTGGAGAATAGTTAAATGCTAGTTCGCAGACTCGACGAGATTCTATCGTGGATGGTCGAGAACCAGGGCCTGAAGCTTCCCTATTCAGTCATGGCCGGCTCGATTGCCGGTGGGCTGAGGCCAATCCGCTTGCAGGGCGAATACGAGGCCTACGGCTGGAATCCCCCTGAGTATCTCGTTCCCGGCCATGTCGTCGATGCCGGAGGCTGGCGCGGCTTTTTCACGATCGCGGACGAGGCGCGCGCAAAGCCGCAGCCCTACAACTACGAACTGAACGAATACGCCTACCGCGCCACCAAGCCTGTTCACGAGATCAACCGAATCTGGTCCGAGCCGGGCAAGGTTCCCGCCGGGTGGAAGAAAGCGCCGCCGCGGTTCCCCTGCTACGGAATCGGCAGGCGCGTCGTCTACGTTACCGAGGAGCAGGGATTCGCGAAGCCGGATCCAGACGCGTCGCCGAAACCGACGTGGGACGAGATTCTGAACGCGCAGGAATCGATGATATGGATGGAGACGTATACGGCGAAGTGGGATCACGTGCGGCGCGAGTGCAAGCGCAGAATAACGGAGCAATACGAAGCCACCAGCATTGAGCATGAGATTCTGCGCCGGCTTCGAGGCGCGACGACTAAAGAGCAGGACGACGAGCGCGAGCGGTTGCGGGCGGTCTGCCTCGCCGAGCAGATCAAGGTTGGAGAAATGACGGTTCCCATGCTCCAGGCCTACGATCCGGCAGATGATTCAATCTGGGCGAAGCCTTGATTTTTGCTATTGCAAAGCTTTTCCCGCGCGCCTATGCTAATGGCGTTGGAACAGGGTTACTCAATGGCTGACTTAACAATGAACCTGAAGCTCAGCGGCGCGTGGACGAATGTGACGAAGCTGCTGAGTCTTGAAGAGGATGCGAGTTACCTTTTCGATATAGCCGTAAAATCGCGAGGCGCGATTGTCAGGCACGCATACACCGACACCGACGACCCGCCTACCGCTGTAGGCCATCCGTGGGAAGACATCGGCGATTCGCAGGTGTTCGAGCAGACCGCGGACTCGATTCTCTGGATGAGAGTCGAGGGCGGACTCGTTCAAATAGATAGCGCGCTGCTCGCCGTCTCGCAGATATTCTAATGACTCTGCTTAGACGAGGAATAGGAGCGGGCGGCGGCGGCATCCGCAATGTCGAGGTTCTTCCGTATCCGAAAAAGGGGTCCCTCGTCTACCTCGAGAGGGACTACTACCTCGACGAAGCTCTGACGGAAGAGGACACCACCTTCACGATAGACCCGGTGCGGCTTGACCGCGGGATCGGCAACTTCATCGCCGAACTGCAGGACGAGAGATCGGATCTGAACGCTGTTCTTGCGTATGACTCGAACCGCTACATCTACATCGAGTTTACCGACGAGCTTGCGATTGAAGCGGAGTCGGCAGGCGATTTAAGCATTGTCCTGGACGGCGTGGCGTATGAAACCTCCAGCACTAGGTCAGGCGATCGCGAATTCTACATCGAAACGCAAGATCAGGTGGTGAATGCTTGGGTCGTAGGCACGCCGGTCTCTTTCAGGATCATTACCGCGGACGGCAGGGCGCTCGCTCCGAACGGAGAATTCATCCGCGTTCGAGACGACGACGAGGCGCCGATCAAGCAAGGCTTCTACAGCGTCGAGCCGGAGACATTGGAATGGGTGGCCGGCTTCGGGCTGGCCGATGGCGGCCTGCCCGCCGTCTTCCTTCCGGAAAAAGGCCTTCTGGAAGCGGATATAGCCGATCACAACTGGCGCGGCGTAAAGATAGCCCTGTCCCGCGAAGACGCGGGGGATCAGTGGCGCCTTCGAACCGTCGCCGGCAATGAGCCTGTGCAGGCATCGCTGCAGATAGCGGGCCAGGGCGGCGGCACGCTCACGGTTACCCTGGGCGCGCAGGCGGCGGGATTCGACACGTCCGGCGACTTGGGCAACGGATGGGCCATCAGAGTCGGCGATGCGGCGGGCGCCGTAGTTACGGCGCAGCAAGAAGGCGCGCAGCCTAGCGGCCTGCCGATACGCATTATTAATGTCGAGATTCCGGCTGCCGGCGCTAC
>JGIcombinedJ30088_10000142_pt1 | contig 79120 bp, 82 predicted proteins | sample PinacodermPK_FD_30088 | JGI IMG/M metagenome (IMG submission 30088)
CGGGCGCCCGCCCGCTGCGTCGCGGGCCTCGACCGTAGTCCCCGCTACGCTCTTCGGCCCGCTCCTGGCGGATCGAACGCCCGGGCGCGACGCAGGCCGTGACCCTGGCGGGAAATGCGGGCTAGGCAGCATGGGTCTCGACGATCTCGCCGCGCTCGTCGAACATGCCGCCCATCAGCAATCCGGCCTGGGCGATGGTGGTGTCCTCGGTCCTCCGGCTGGCCGACAGCCGGCCCTCGCAGATTACCGCGAGGCGGTCGCTGATCGCGAACAGCTCGTCGAGGTCCTGCGAGACCACCAGGACCGCCGCTCCCGCCCTGGCAAGGTCGAGCAGCGCCTGCTGGATCGCCGCGGCGGCGCCCGCGTCCACCCCCCAGGTGGGGTGCGCGGCGATGAGGATTTCCGGGTCTTGGAGGATTTCCCGCCCGATGATGAATTTCTGCAGATTGCCGCCCGACAGGCTGCCGGCCTGCGCGGCGGTGCCCGGCGTCATCACGGCGTAGGCCTGGACGATTTCGGCGGCGAAGCGGTGCATGGCACCGACCTGCAGGAGCCAGTGGCGCAGCAGGCCCTCGCGAAGATAGGCGCTCAGGAGCCCGTTCTCGGCGAGCGTCATCTCGGGCACCGTGGCCTGGCCGAGCCGTTCCTCCGGCACCACGCAGAGGCCGCGCGCGCGGCGTTCGCGCGGGCCGAGATTTCCGACCGGCCGGCCGTCGAGCAGGATCGCGCCCGCCACGGGGCTCAGGGTCTCGCCGCCGAGCGCCGAGAGCAGCTCGGGCTGGCCGTTGCCGGCGACGCCGGCGATGCCGAGGATCTCGCCGGCGCGCACGGCGAGGCTCACATTGCGGATCGGCGTCCCGAAGGGGTGATCGGATTCGAGCGAGAGCCCGCTCACCGTGAGCCGTTCCCTCCCCTCGCCGCTTCCGGCGCCGCGCACCGGTGTCGCGAGCTCGCCGCCGATCATCATCTGGGCGAGGCCGCGCGCGGTCTCGCGGCGCGGATCGCAGGTCGCCACCACCCGGCCGCCGCGCAGCACCGTCGCCGCCTCGCAGAGGGCGCGGATCTCCTCCAGCTTGTGCGAGATATAGAGCACCGTCACGCCCTCGGAAGCGAGCCGGCGCAGGGTCTCGAACAGGCGGTCGGCCTCCTGCGGGGTCAGCACCGAGGTGGGCTCGTCCATGATCAGCAGGCTCGGGCTCTGCAACAGGCAGCGCACGATCTCGACCCGCTGGCGCTCGCCGACCGAAAGCGTGTGGACGTGGCGCCTCGGGTCCAGCGCCAGCCCGTAGCGCGCCGAGACCTCGCCGATGCGCCCGGTCAGGTCGCGCATCGGCACCTTCTCGTCGATCCCGAGGGCGATGTTCTCCGCCACCGTCAGCGAGTCGAAGAGCGAGAAATGCTGGAACACCATGCCGATGCCGAGCCGGCGCGCCTGCGCCGGGGAGGCGACCTGCACCGGCGTCCCGTTCCACAGCATCTCGCCCGAATCGGCGCGCAGCACGCCGTAGACGATCTTCACCAGGGTGGACTTTCCGGCGCCGTTCTCGCCGAGCAGCGCGTGGATCTCGCCCGGCCTGAGGGACAGCGACACGTCGTCGTTCGCCACGACCCCGGGGAACGCCTTGCGGATATCGGTGAGCGCAAGACGGGCCGGACCGTCTTCAGACGCCACCGCCAAACCTCCAGACCTGCATCGGCTCCCCGGGCGTTTCTCTCGGTGCCGGTTGCGAACGGCGGGCGCGATCATGGCACATCGGGTCCTCCGGCGTCACCGTCCACCCCGGCCCAGGGCGGGGCCAGGGCCATGATCCGGCGGTAGACCGGGCAGCCCGGATCATGCGCTCCCGGCAGGTAGCCGGTGCTCATCAGGAATTCGCCGGTGATTTCGCCGCCGGTGAAGCGGAACGTCTTGCGGAACAGCGCGACCCAAGCGTCCTTCGGCAGCGGGTGGCGGCTGTCGAGCCAGTCGGCGAAGGAGCCGAATTCGGCGATCAGCCCTTCGACGGTGCGCGCGTTGGCGATCACCGCGTCGATTTTCAGCCGGTTGCGGATGATCCCGGCATCGGCGAGCAGCCGCGCCCGCTCGTGCTCGCCGTAGCGCGCGACGGTGGCGACCTCGAAGCCGTCGAAGGCGGCCAGGAACGCCTGGCGCTTCTTCAGCACGGTGAGCCAGGAGAGCCCGGCCTGGTTGATCTCGAGCGCCAGCCGTTCGAACAGCACCGAATCCCCGCGCGTCGGGAAACCGTACTCGGTGTCGTGGTAGGGGCCGTGGAACGGATGGCCGGGCGCGATGTCGCAATACGACATCGCCTCAGCCGCGAAACGAGATCAGGTCGGAGGCGACCAGCCACCAGGCGATGCCCCAGAGGATCGCGGTGACGACCGTGGCGATCCCGGCCTTGAGCCACAGCCGCGGCCTGACCGGGGCGCCGTCGGCGTTACCCGCCTGAACGGTCTCGCCCGCCTCGTGCGGCGCGCGCACGCCGAACGGCAATGTCACGAAAAAGACCAGCCACCAGAGGATCAGGTAGACGACGATCCCGGAGACCCAGCTCATCGGCCCGGCCTCTCCTCAGACCCTGACGACATGGACTTCGGCGAGCGGGCGCTTTCCCGTGGTCCGCCGCAGCGTGCCGGCGAGCGCCCGCCGCGCCGCCTCGGCGACATTGTCGTCGTCGCGCCGCGCCTGCCTGGAAAGGTCGTCGATCGCATCGATCATCGCGTCGATCGCCTCCTCCTCGACTTCCCCGGCGTCGTCGGGCTCGATGACGCCGTGCAGGGTCACCTTCGGGTCCGCCGCGAGCGCGCCGCGCCGATCGACGACGACCGTCGCCACCGCCGAGCCCGAGAAGCCGATCCGGTGGCGCGCGCGCATCGTCCCGCCATCGGCCGGCACCAGCCGCTTGCCGTCGAGCCCGAGCCGCCCCGTCTCCACCTCGCCGATCACCTCGACCGGGCCGGGCATCAGCCGCAGCATGGTACCGTTCTCCGCGACCAGCGCGTCGGCCACCCCGGCCGAGCGGGCGAGCGCGACCTGCTCGAAGAGGTGGCGCGCCTCGCCGTGGATGGGAACCACCGCGGCGGGCCTGAGCCACTCGTAGAGCGCCCGCAGCTCCTCGCGCGCCGGGTGGCCGGAGACATGGGTCTCGCGCGCGCCGTCGACGATGACCTCGATCCCCTGGCGCACCAGCCGGTTCTGCACCCGCGAGATCGCGAGCTCGTTGCCGGGGATCTGCCGCGAGGAGAACACCACGGTGTCGCCGGGCTCCAGGGCGACCGCCGGATGGTCGTTGGCGGCGATGCGGGAGAGCGCGGAACGCCTCTCCCCCTGGCTCCCCGTCACCACCATCACCACCCTCTCGGGGGGCAGGTAACCCACGTCGTGCTCGGTCAGGAAGGGCGGCGTGTCGGCGAGGTAGCCGGTCTCGCGCGCCGCCTCCACCATGCGCCACAGCGACCGTCCGACCAGGCAGGCCTGGCGGTCATTGGCCGCGGCGGCGTGGGCGATGGTCTCGATGCGCGCGATGTTGCTGGAGAAGCAGGCCACGGCGATGCGACCGGCGCAGCCGGCGACGATCTCGGTCAGGCTGTCGCGCAGCGCGCCCTCCGAGCCGGCGCGGCCCTCGACCATGGCGTTGGTCGAATCGACCAGCAGAGCCTGGACGCCCTCGGCGCCGACCGCGCGCAGGCGGTCCTCGTCGGTCTCGGCGCCCACCAGCGGCGCGGGGTCGAGCTTCCAGTCGGTGGCGTGGACCGCGAGCCCCGCCGCCGTCCGGATGACGAGTACGTGGCCCTCGGGGATCGAATGGGCGGCGCTCAGATACTCGACTTCGAAAGGTCCGACGTCGAAGCGTCGGCCGGGCTTGACAAGGTGGAGCGGCACGTCCTTCACCCCGGCCTCGGCGAGCTTGCGCTTGAGCACCGCCGCCGCGAAGGGCGAGGCGTAGACCGGGCAGCGGAGCTTTGGCCAGAGGACCGCGACCGCGCCCAGATGGTCCTCATGCGCGTGGGTCAGCACGATACCGTCGAGCGCTTCGCGGCGTTCCACGATAAAGCCGGGGTCCGGGACCAGGATGTCGATCCCCGGCGTGGATTCGTCGGCAAAGCCGAGCCCCAGATCGACCATCAGCCAGCGTCCGCCGCAGCCGTAGAGGCTGAGGTTCATGCCGATCTCGCCGGCCCCGCCGAGGGCGACGAAGCGGAGTTCGTCCATGGTCTTCATGCGTCCCGGTTCCGGCGCCAGATGGAGGCCAGCCCGCGCAGCGTCATCTCCGGATCGACATCGCCGATCACCTTGGTCCCTTCCGCGAATAGCGGGGCGAGACCGCCCGTGGCGATGACCTTCATGGCGCTGCCGTACTCGTCCTCGATGCGCGCGACCAGACCCTCGATCAGCCCGACATAGCCCCAGTAGATGCCCGACAGCATCGCCGGCACGGTGCGCTTGCCGATCACGCTCGGCGGGCGGCGCACCGCGACGCGCGGCAGCTGCGCCGCCGCCGCGTGCAGCGCATCGAGCGAGAGGTTGATGCCGGGCGCGATCACGCCCCCGGCATAGCTGCCTTCGCCGTCGACCACGTCGAAGGTCGTCGCCGTGCCGAAATCGATGACGATCAGCGGCCCGCCGAACCGCTCATGCGCGCCGACCGCGTTCACCAGCCTGTCGGTGCCGACCTCGGACGGGCTGTCGACCAGCACGCCGATGCCGAGCTCGACGCCGGGCTCGCCGACCACCAGCGGGTCGCAGCCGAAATAGCCCCGGCACAGGCTGCGCAGGCTGAACAGCGCCTCGGGGACGACCGTGGCGACGATCGCGGCATCGACATCGTCCGGCGCCAGGCCGCGCAGCGACATCAGCTGGCTCAGCCACACCGCGTATTCGTCCGCGGTCCGCCTGGGATCGCTCGAACTCCGCCACGCGCCGCGCTGTTCCTCGCCCTCGTAGAGCGCGAACACGATGTTGGTGTTGCCCGAGTCGATGGTCAGCAGCACCGGCGCCTCCCGAAGAGCACCTCGCCGGCGGCGATCTCGGTCTCCGCGCCCGAGGCGTCGACGAGGACCAGCGCGCCGTCTTGCGTCAGCCGCTCGAAGCGGCCGCGCGCGGACCCCGCCGCGACCTCCTCGCCGAGCCCGGCGGCGCGGCCGAGCCAGGCCTCGCGTACCGGCCCGAACCCCTCGGCGAGCCAGCGCCGGTAGCGGTGGTCGAAGGCGCCGCAGACATCGCCGGCCAGCTGCGGCGCTTCGCACCGTCCGGCGAGATCGGCGGCGCTGCCGCGCACCGCGTCCGGGGTGGAGGCGGTGTTCACCCCGATTCCCACGGCCGCCGCGCCGCCATCCGCCTCGACCAGTATGCCGGCGAGCTTGCGGCCGTCCAGCAGCAGGTCGTTGGGCCATTTGAAGCGGTAATCCGTGCCCGGCGGCAGCGCCTCGCCGAGCGCGACGGCGGCGACGAAGGAGAGCTGGGCGACCGCGCTCCCCTGCGGCGGGCGGACCAGGACGGTCATGAACAGATTGCCCGGCGCGGAAATCCAGCTGCGCCCGCGCCGGCCGCGCCCGGCGGTCTGATCCCCGGCGACGACGACCGTCCCGTGCGCCGCCCCGCCGGTGGCGCGGCGCAGCGCCTCGGCATTGGTGCTGTCGATCCGCCGCAATCGGACGAGCCGGTAGCCGGCCGGAAGAGCCACCGGTCAGGTGAGGAAGAGCACGGTCGCGGCAATCTCGGCCGCCCGCACGATTGGGGTCTGGAACGCGATGAACACCACGACCAGCACGCTGGAGACCGCCACGATGGCGCCGAGGCTGCGTCCCATCGGCCTGTCGAACGCCTCCGTCGGCTCGTCGAAATACATGATCTTGACGATACGCAGATAGTAGAAGGCCGAGATCACGCTGGTCAGCACGCCGATCACCGCGAGCGTGTAGAGGCCCGCGTCGATCGCGGCGAGAAACACGTAGAGCTTGGAGAAGAACCCGGCAAGCGGCGGGATTCCCGCCATCGAGAACATGAAGATGGCGAGCGCCAGCGCCATCAGCGGGGCGTTGCGCGAGAGCCCCGAGAGATCGGCGAGCCCCTCGACCATGCGGCCGTTCTGGCGCATCGCCAGCACGCAGCCGAAGGTGCCGGCGGTCATCACCAGATAGACCGCCATGTAGATCACCACGCCGCGCACGCCGTCGGCGCTGCCCGCCGCGAGGCCGACCAGCGCGTAGCCGACATGGCCGATCGAGCTGTAGGCGAGCAGCCGCTTGATGTTGGTCTGCCAGATCGCCGCCAGCGCGCCCAGGATCATCGACAGGATCGAGATGAAGATGACGATCTGCTGCCATTGCTGGAACAGCTCGAAGAACGGCCCGATCAGCACGCGCGCGAACAGCGCCATCGCGGCGATCTTGGGGGCGATGGCGAAGAAGGCGGTGACCGGCGTGGGCGCGCCCTGGTAGACGTCGGGCGTCCACATGTGGAACGGCACGGCGGAGATCTTGAAGGCGAGCCCGGCGATCACGAAGACCAGCCCGACGACGACGCCGATCTCGATCCCGGTGCCGGGGCGCGCGAACACCCCGGCCAGGGTCTCGAAACCGGTCGAGCCGGCGAAGCCGTAGACCATCGAACAGCCGTAGAGCAGCATGCCGGTCGACAGCGCGCCGAGGACGAAATATTTGAGCCCGGCTTCCGAGGAGCGCGCCGAATCGCGCCGGAAGGCGGCGATCACGTAGAGCGCCAGCGACTGGAGCTCGAGCCCGACATAGAGCGAGATCAGGTCGTTGGCCGAGATCATCATCGACATCCCGAGCGTCGCGAAGACGATCAGGATGGGGTATTCCGGCCGGCCGATCCGCTCGCGGCGGTTGTATCCGAAGGACATGACGATGGCGAGCGCGGAGCCGGCGAACACCAGCCACTTCATGAAATGCCCGAAGGCGTCGACCACGAAGCGGTCGTCGAACAGGGTGGCCCGGATCTCGGTGGTCAGGCTCGCCGCGACCCCGGCGCCCAGGATCAGGGCCACCGAGAGCCAGCTCACGGTCTGGTAGGACCGGTCGCCGAGGAAGACCCCCAGCATCAGCAGCGCCATCGCGCCGCAGACCAGGACGAGCTCGGGCAGGATCAGCGCGAGATCGGGCATCGGGGCGGTCATCGTCCGGCCACCGTGAGCGCGCCCGGCGATTCGAGCGCGACCCGGTAGTTCTCGATCAGGTTGGCGACCGAGGCGTGCATCACGTCGAGGAAGGGCTCGGGCCAGATGCCCATCCACAGCGTCGCCGCCACCAGCGGCGCAAACACCGCGATCTCGCGCCGGTTGAGATCGACCATGGTCTTGAGGTCTTCCTTGGTGAGCGCGCCGTAGATCACCCGGCGATAGAGGTAGAGCATGTAGGCCGCGCCGAGCACGATCCCGGTGGTGGCCAGCAGGGCGAGCCAGGTATTGACCTGGAAGGCGCCGACCAGGACCAGGAACTCGCCCACGAACCCGCTGGTCCCGGGCAGCCCCACCGAGCCCAGGGTGAAGACCATGAACACCGCGGCGTAGACCGGCATGCGGTGGACCAGCCCGCCATAGCGCGCGATCTCGCGGCTGTGCAGCCGGTCGTACACCACGCCGACACAGAGGAACAGCGCGGCCGAGATCACGCCGTGGCTGAGCATCTGGACGATGGCGCCCTCGACGCCCTGGGTCTGCACCGTGAAGATGCCGATGGTGACGAACCCCATATGGGCGACCGACGAGTAGGCGATCAGCTTCTTCATGTCCTCCTGGGCGAGCGCGACCAGCGAGGTGTAGATGATCGCGATGATGCTCAGCGTGTAGACGAAGGGCGCGAAGAACTCGCTGGCCACCGGCAGCATCGGCAGCGAGAAGCGCAGGAAGCCGTAGGCCCCCATCTTGAGCAGCACGCCGGCGAGGATCACCGAGCCCGCGGTCGGCGCCTCGACATGGGCGTCCGGCAGCCAGGTGTGGACCGGCCACATCGGCACCTTGACCGCGAAGCTCGCGAAGAAGGCGAGCCAGAGCCAGATCTGCAGCTCGGGGTCGAAGCCGATGCCGATGAGCCGGACGATGTCGGTGGTCTCGGCGTCGAAATAGATCACCATGACCGCGACCAGCAGCAGCACCGAGCCGGTCAGCGTGTAGAGGAAGAACTTGAACGCGGCGTAGACCCGGTTGGCGCCGCCCCAGATTCCGATGATCAGGAACATCGGGATCAGCACGCCCTCGAAGAAGATGTAGAACAGCACGAAGTCGAGCGCGCAGAACATCCCCACCATGAAGGTCTCGAGCAGCAGGAAGGCGATCATGTACTCCTTGACGCGGGTCTGGATCGCCTCCCAGCTGGCCAGCACGCAGAGCGGGGTGAGGAAGGTCGACAGGATCACGAACAGCATCGAGATGCCGTCGACCCCGAGATGGTAGCTGGCGCCGAGGACGGGGATCCACTCGGCGCGCTCGACGAACTGGAAGGACGCGGTCGAGTTGTCGAAGTCGATCCAGATCCCGAGCGACAGGGCGAAGGTGATCAGCGAGGTCCAGAGCGCGGTCATCCGCGCGTTGCGCGCCACCGTGCGCTCGTCGCCGCGCACGATGAAGACGAACAGCGCCCCCACCGTCGGCAGGAAGATCACCAGGCTGAGAATCGGCCAGTCGGTCACGCCGGTCCCTCCTCAACCCTGCGCATAGAGGTACCAGGTCACGAAGGCGGCGACGCCGATCAGCATCGCGAAGGCGTAGTGATAGACGTAGCCCGATTGCAGCATGCTGGCGCGGCGCGCGAGGGTGCGGGCGACCGCCGACAGCCCGTCGGGACCGAGCCCGTCGATCAGCGTGCCGTCGCCCTCCTTCCACAGCCCGCGGCCGATGCGGTGCGCCGGACGCACGAACAGCCAGTCATAGAGCTCGTCGAAATACCACTTGTTGAGCAGGAACCGGTAGACCGCGCCGAACCTGCCGGCGAGCGCGCCCGGGATGCCCGGCCGGACCATGTAGAACCAGTAGGCGAGCGCGATCCCGGCGACGGCGACGACGACCGGCAGCGCGATCACCCAGAGCGGCGCGTGGTGGGCGTCCTTGAGAGCGTCGTGGCCGGGCAGCACGAGGATCGAATCGCCCCAGAACGCCTCCAGCCCGCCGCCGACGAAGTAGTGGTAGCCGAGCATGCCGGAGAACACCGCGCCCGCGGCCAGCACCACCAGCGGCGCGATCATCGACAGCGGCGATTCGTGGACATGGGCCATGGTGCGCTCGTCCGCCCTCGGCGCGCCGTGGAAGGTCATGATCAGCAGCCGCCAGGAGTAGAACGCGGTCATCAGCGCCGCCGCGATACCGGCCCAGAAGGCGAAGTCTCCGGCCGGCGTGTGCGCGGCGAAGGCCGATTCGATGATCACGTCCTTGGAATAGAATCCGGCGAAGACCGGGATGCCGGCGAGCGCCAGGCTGCCGATCCACATCAGCCCGTAGGTCAGCGGGATCAGCCGGTAGAGCCCGCCCATCTTGCGCATGTCCTGCTCGGACGACATCGCGTGGATCACCGAGCCCGCGCCGAGGAACAGGAGCGCCTTGAAGAAGGCGTGGGTCATCAGGTGGAAGATCCCGGCGGAATAGGCCGAGACCCCGCAGGCGAAGAACATGTAGCCGAGCTGGCTGCACGTCGAATAGGCGATCACCCGCTTGATGTCGTTCTGGCAGAGCCCGATGGTCGCGGCGAAGAACGCGGTCGCGCCGCCCACCACCACGACCACGGTAAGAGCCACCGGGGCGTATTCGAAGAGCGGCGACATGCGGGCGACCAGGAAGACGCCCGCGGTGACCATGGTCGCCGCGTGGATCAGGGCGGAGACCGGGGTCGGGCCCTCCATCGCGTCGGGCAGCCAGGTGTGCAGGCCGAGCTGCGCCGATTTCCCCATCGCGCCGATGAACAGCAGGATGCAGAGCACGGTCAGCGCATGCCCCTCCAGGCCGAGGAAGGAGATCGTCGCCTCCGCCTTTTCGGGCGCGGCGCCGAAGATCGCCGGCAGCTCGATCGAGCCGAACACCAGGAACACGCCCATGATGCCGAGCGCGAAGCCGAAATCGCCCACCCGGTTGACGATGAAGGCCTTGATCGCCGCCGCGTTGGCAGCCGGCCGGTCGTACCAGAAGCCGATCAGGAAATAGGAGCAGAGCCCCACCCCTTCCCAGCCGAAGAACAGCTGGAGCAGGTTGTCCGCGGTCACCAGCGCCAGCATGAAGAAGGTGAACAGGCTGAGATACGCCATGAAGCGCGGGATCGACGGGTCGTGATGCATGTAGCCGATCGAGTAGACATGCACGCAGGCCGAGACCACCGACACCACGAAGACCATCACCGCGGCGAGCTGGTCGAAGCGCAGCGACCAGACCACGTCGAAGGTGCCCGAGGTCATCCAGGAAAACAGCACGATCGAGCGCGGCTCGCCGCCGAGCGCCACCTCGTAGAGGATCAGGGTCGAGATCGCGGCCGAGCCGATCAGCGCCCCGCAGGTCACGTATTGCGAGGCCCGGTCGCCGATCAGCCGGCCGAACGGCCCGGCGATGGCCGCACCGATCAGCGGCAGGAAGACGGCAAGCGAATAGAGCACGCCCTAGCCCCGCATCAGGTTGATGTCCTCGACCGCGATCGAGCCGCGGTTGCGGAAATAGACGACGATGATGGCAAGCCCGATCGCCGCCTCCGCCGCCGCGATGGCGAGCACCAGCAGGGCGAAGACCTGGCCCGCCAGGTCCTGGTGGTGGACCGAGAAGGCGACCAGGTTGATGTTGACCGCGAGCAGGATGAGCTCGATCGACATCAGGATGACGATCACGTTCTTGCGGTTGAGGAAGATGCCGAAGATCCCGAGCGTGAACAGGATCGCGGCGACCGTCAGGTAGTGCGCGAGACCGACCACGTCAGACGCCGCTCCCCGGCTCGACCTTCTTGAGCTCCACCGCGTCGCTCCGGGCGCGCCTGAGCTGGTCTCCGATACGCTGCTTGCGCACCCCCTCGCGCGCCCGGAGCGTGAGCACGATCGCGCCGATCATGGCGATCAGCAGGATCACCCCGGCCGCCTGGAAGGCGTAGATGTAGTCGGTGTAGAGGATGCGCCCGAGCGCGTGGGTGTTGGTGATCTCGCCCGCCGGCGGGGTCGGCGCGGCGCGGACCACGGCCTCGTCGGGAGCGAACGCCCAGCCGGCGAAGACCAGCACCAGCTCGGCCAGCAGCACGATGCCGATCAGCGCCCCGGTCGGCAGGTATTGCAGGAAACCCTGGCGCAGCTCGACGAAGTTGATGTCGAGCATCATGACGACGAAGAGGAACAGCACCGCCACCGCGCCGACATAGACGATGATCAGCGTCATCGCGATGAACTCCGCGCCCATCAGCACGAACAGCCCGGCCGCGTTGAAGAAGGCGAGGATCAGGAACAGCACCGAATGGACCGGGTTGCGCGCCGAGATCACCATCACCGCGGCCGCCACGGTGACGGCGGCGAACAGATAGAAGGCGGCGGTCTGGACGATCATCGCCGGCGCCTAGCGATAGGGCGCATCGGCGCTGAGCCTGGCGGCAAGGTCCGCCTCCCAGCGATCGCCGTTGTCGAGGAGCTTTTCCTTGTTGTACATCAGCTCCTCGCGGGTCTCGGTCGCGAACTCGAAATTCGGCCCCTCGACGATGGCGTCCACCGGGCAGGCCTCCTCGCAGAACCCGCAATAGATGCACTTGGTCATGTCGATGTCGTAGCGCGTCGTCCGCCGGCTGCCGTCGGCGCGCGGCTCGGCCTCGATGGTGATCGCCTGGGCCGGGCAGATCGCCTCGCACAGCTTGCAGGCGATGCAGCGCTCCTCGCCGTTGGGGTAGCGCCTGAGGGCGTGTTCGCCGCGGAAGCGCGGGCTGAGCGGACCCTTCTCGTAAGGGTAGTTCAGCGTCACCTTGGGCTTGAAGAAGTAGCGCAGCGTCACCGCCATCCCCGACAGAAGCTCGGTCAGGAACAGCGCCCGGGCGGAGCGGTCGAGCAGGGCCATCACCTCACCCCTATCGGCGCGGTGCCGGTCGCCACCAGATAGCCCGCCACCAGCACCAGCCAGAGCAGCGAGCCGGGCAGAAACACCTTCCAGCCGAGCCGCATCAGCTGGTCGTAGCGGTAGCGCGGAAAGGTCGCCCGCACCCACAGGAACACGAACAGGCAGAACGCCACCTTGGCGCCGAACCAGATCGCCCCGGGGATCCAGTTGAACGGCGCGATGTCGATCAGCGGCAGCCAGCCGCCGAGGAACAGCACCGTCGTCATCGCGCTCATCAGGATCATGTTGGCGTATTCGCCGACGAAGAAGAGCGCGAACGTGATCGACGAGTACTCGACGTTGTAGCCCGCCACCAGCTCGGCCTCGGCCTCGGGCAGGTCGAACGGCGCGCGGTTGGTCTCGGCCAGCGTCGAGACGAAGAACATCACGAACATCGGCAGCAGCGGGATGCAGAACCACAGCCCCTCTTGCGCCTTGACGATCTCGCTCAGGTTGAGCGAGCCGACGCAGAGCAGAACGCTGATGATCACGAACCCGATCGCCACCTCGTAGGACACCATCTGGGCGGCCGAGCGCAGCGCGCCGAGAAAGGCGTATTTCGAGTTCGACGCCCAGCCGGCCATGATGATCCCGTAGACGCCGAGCGAGGAGATCGCGAACAGGTAGAGGATCCCGACATTGATGTCGGCCAGCACCCAGCCCTCGTCGAACGGGATCACCGCCCAGGCGACCAGGCTGAGGATGAAGGTCAGCATCGGCGCCATCAGGAACACCACCCGGTTGGCGCCGGTCGGGATGATGGTCTCCTTGAACAGGATCTTGATGCCGTCGGCGACCGGCTGGAACAGGCCGAACGGGCCGACCACGTTGGGACCCTTGCGGAGCTGGATCGCCGCGATCACCTTGCGCTCCGCGAGGCTCATATAGGCGGCCGCGCCGACCACCGGCGCGACGATGGCGACGATCGAAAGCACGATCAGCACCGTCGGCCAGACATAGATGTCGAGAAAGCTATCCATCGGCCGCCGCCCGGGCGGGTTCGAGGAAGGCCCGGGTGCAGGCCGCCATGGTCTCCGACGACCGCGAGATCGGGTCGGTCATGTAGTAGTTGGCGATGACGGTGCCGAGCGGGCCGGGATCGGGCTTCCCGTCCTCGCCGAAGGCCTCCCAGGGCGCCCGTTCGACCGCGCCGATGCCGGCGAAGGCCGGATTTATGTCCGCCATCCGGGCGCGAACCTGGTCGACCGTGTCGCAGGGCAGCGCCTTGCCCATGCGCTCCGACAGCGCGCGCAGGATGCGCCAGTCCTCGCGCGCCTCGCCGGGCGGATGCACCGCGCGGGCGGTGCGCTGCGGACGCCCTTCGAGGTTGACGTAGGTCGCCTCCTTCTCGGTATAGGCGGCACCCGGCAGGATGACGTCGGCGCGCATCGCCCCGGCGTCGCCGTGATGGCCCTGATAGACCACGAAGGCATCGCCGAGCCTGTTGGTGTCGATCTCGTCGGCGCCGAGCAGATAGACCGCCTCGATCTCGCCGCTCTCCGCGCCCGCCAGGATCGCGTCCACGTCGCGCCCGCCCTCGCCCGGCACCAGGCCGAGATCGAGGGCGCCGACCCGGGCGGCGGCGCGGTGCAGCACGTTGAACCCGTTCCAGCCCTCCCCCGCCATGCCGAAGCGCTCGGCGACGGCGCGGGCAGTGCCGAGGATGCGCGCCCCGTCGCCGCGCGCATACGCCGCCTCTCCGAGGACGATCATCGGCCGCGCCGCCGCCTCCAGAACCGCGCAAAACCTGTGGTCGCCGGCGGCGATGTCCGACAGTGACGCGGCGTCGTCGCCGAGATGGTCGTAGCGGTAGGAGAGGTCGACCGGCTCGCCGATCAGCCCGACCGGGAAGCCGCCCATCGAATGACGCTTGCGCAGGCGCGCATTGACCAGCGGCGCTTCGCGGCGGGGGTCGGCGCCCACGATCAGGCAGGCATCGGCCTCCTCGATCCCGGCGATGGTGGTGTTGAACAGGTAGCCGGCGCGCGCGCCTGCCGGGAGCTTCGCCCCCTCCTGGCGCGCATCGACATGGGGCGAGCCGAGCGCGGCGAACAGATCCTTCAGCATGGCCATCGACTCGCAGCAGGCCAGGTCGCCGGCGATCGCCGCCATGCGATCCGGCGCGGTCCCGCCCAGCCGCCCGGCGACCGCGGCGAGCGCCTCCGCCCAGCTCGCGGGCGCCAGCCTGCCTTCCCTGCGCACATAGGGCGTGTCGAGGCGCTGGCGGCGCAGCCCGTCGCAGGCGAACCGCGCCTTGTCGGAAATCCACTCCTCGTTGATGTCCTCGTTGAGCAGGGGGATCACCCGCTGCACCTCGCCGTCCCGCGAGTCGACGCGGATATTGCTGCCGACCGCGTCCATCACGTCGACGGTCTCGGTCTTGGCGAGCTCCCAGGGTCGCGCGTTGAAGGCGTAGGGCTTCGAGGTCAGCGCGCCCACCGGGCAGAGGTCGATGATGTTGCCCGACAATTCGGAGGTGAGACCCTTCTCGACATAGGCGCCGACCTCCATGTGCTCGCCGCGCCCGGTCGCGCCGAGCTCTTCCACGCCGGCGATTTCGCTCACGAAGCGGATGCAGCGCGTACAGTGGATGCAGCGCGTCATGTGGGTCTCGACCAGCGGGCCGAAATCCTTGTCCGGCACCGCGCGCTTGTTCTCGGCGAAGCGCGAGCGGTCGAAGCCGTAGGCCATCGCCTGGTCCTGCAGGTCGCACTCGCCGCCCTGGTCGCAGATCGGGCAGTCGAGCGGGTGGTTGATCAGCAGGAACTCCATCACCCCCTGGCGCGCCTTCATGACCAGCGGCGTGTTGGTGCGGATCACCATGTTGTTGCCGACCGGCATCGCGCAGGAGGCGATGGGCTTGGGCGAGCGCTCCATCTCGACCAGGCACATGCGGCAATTGCCGGCGATCGACAGGCGCTCGTGATAGCAGAAGCGCGGGATCTCGATGCCGGCCTCCTCGCAGGCCTGCAGGACGGTGATCCCGTCCTCCACCTCGATCTCGACGCCGTCGATGGTCAGTGTCGCCATGGTGCCTGCGCCACGGTCATTTCCTCATCGCTGGGAAGGATTGGCTTTGTCCGGTTGTACGTCGGAACTGGAAGATTTCGTGCGCTCTTCTTTACTTTGCGCCGACGTCGGCGGGGTTCGGGGCGGGTCCCTTTCCGGCTTATATCCGAACTCATCGTCAGCTCGGTAGCGGGTTCCGCGTTTGCGTCCACCGTCTTTGGTCATCTCAGTCTCCCTAGAAAACCTTCAGATAGCGGTAGTCGTCTGGCCGCAGCAGGATACCGGGAGAACCATTCATGGGACTCACGAAGTGTCCTTGGGCATCGATCTGCCAGAGTTCCTGGATGTAGATATGTCCCGGCTCGGGATACGAACTGGCGAACGAGTCCCGACCGAAAACACCGCCGACGACGCTACCGTCCTGTAGAACGGCCTGCACCCAAATGCCATCACGAAGCGAAGCAAAGTAGTGGTCCCATGCGGTTCGGGACCGAGGCAAAATGGTCCTGCGATCCTCGGCAAGTCGCAAAATGAGTATCCAGAGATAGGGCCAAACCGCGGGTGCGACTACAAAAGACAGAATAAGCAACAAATAGGTCAACAAAACTGTATCTTTGGAAAACCCGAGCTCTAGAGCCCATGTAATTGGAATAATCATGATGACGAAGTTCAAAATACTCAAACAAATCGATTCAGGTATCTTGTCCTTCAATTGTACGTCCCTCTGAGGGACAATCAACGAATACACGTATATGGAAATCGCGCCCGGCAGGACGAACCCGGCGAACAAAATCAAATATTCGATCCTGAGCCCGGACATCCCGCTTACGCCGCCGCCACGCGGCCGGATTTGCGCGCGACGATGCGGCTCTCGACCTCGTCGCGGAAATGGCGCATCAGCCCCTGGATCGGCCAGGCCGAGGCGTCGCCGTGGGCGCAGATGGTGTGGCCCTCGATCTCGTAGCTGACGGCCAGCAGCATGTCGATTTCCTCGACCTCTGCGTCGCCGCGGACCAGCCGCTCCATCACCCGCCACATCCAGCCCGTGCCCTCGCGGCAGGGCGTGCACTGGCCGCAGGATTCGTGCATGTAGAATTTCGACAGCCGGGCGATGGCGGCGACCACGTCGGTCGAGCGGTCCATGACGATCACCGCCGCCGTGCCGAGCCCAGATTTCAGATCGCGCAGCCCGTCGAAATCCATGATCGCGCCGTCGCAGAGCGATTTCGGGATCAGCGGCACCGACGAGCCGCCCGGGATCACCGCCTTGAGGTTGTCCCAGCCGCCGCGCACCCCGCCGGCGTGCTTCTCGATCAGCTCGCGCAGCGGGATCCCCATCTCCTCTTCGACGTTGCACGGGTCGTTCACATGGCCGGAGATGCAGAACACCTTGGTGCCGGTGTTGTTCTCGCGTCCGAACCCGGCGAACCACGAGGCGCCGCGGCGCAGGATCGCCGGCACCACGGCGATGGTCTCGACATTGTTGATCGTCGTCGGACAGCCGTAGAGCCCGGTATTGGCCGGGAAGGGCGGCTTGATCCTGGGCATCCCCTTCTTGCCCTCGAGGCTCTCCAGGAGCCCGGTCTCCTCGCCGCAGATATAGGCGCCGGCCCCGCGATGGACGACGATGTCGAAATCCCAGCCCGAGCCGCAGGCGTCGGGGCCGATCAGCCCGGCCTCGCGCGCCTCGCCGACCGCCGCCTCCAGCCGCTCGGCCTCACGGAAGAATTCGCCGCGCACGTAGATGAAGGCGGTGTGCGCCCCCATGGCGAAGCCGGCCAGCAACGCACCCTCGACCAGCTTATGAGGATCGTTTCGTAAAATATCGCGATCCTTGCAGGTTCCGGGCTCGCTCTCGTCGGCGTTGATGACCAGGAAAGACGGCCGCCCGTCCGATTCCCTGGGCATGAAGGACCATTTGAGCCCGGTCGGGAAGCCCGCCCCGCCGCGCCCGCGAAGCCCCGACGACTTGACCTCCTCGACCGCCCAGCCCGGCCCCTTGGCGAGCAGGTCGCCGGTGCCGTCCCAGTCGCCGCGCCGCCTGGCCCCGTCGAGCCGCCAGTCGTCCTGGCCGTAGAGGTTGGTGAAGATGCGGTCCCGGTCGGCGAGCGCCATCAGCCGCCCTCCCCCGCCCCGCCGGAGGGCGCGAATTCCCTGAGCGAGGTCCACTCGCCGACCGGCGCCGACCCGCGGCGTCCGGTCTGCGAGCCCGGCTCGGGCCGCTCGCCGGCGCGGAACGCCTTCAGGACCGCCACCGTCCTCTCCGGGTCGAGATCCTCGTAGTAGTCGTCGTCGATCCAGACGATCGGCGCGTTGACGCAGGCGCCGAGGCATTCGAACTCGGTCAGGGTGAACTTGCCGTCCGCCGTGGTGCCGCCGACCGCGATGCCGAGCTCGCCCTTGCAGGCCTCCAGGATGGCGCTGCTGCCGCGCAGCATGCAGGGCGTGGTCGTGCAGACCCGCACCATGTGCTCGCCCACCGGTTCGGCATGCAGCATCTCGTAGAACGATATGATCTCGTAGATCCGGATCTCCGCCATGTCGAGCATCCCGGCGACATGCTCGACCGCCGCCGGCGACAGCCAGCCGCCGTTCTGGCGCTGCGCGATGTCGAGCACGGCCAGCACCGCCGAGGCCTGCCGCCCCGCGGGATAGCGCGCGACGAAGGCCTCGGCCTTCGCCCGGTTCTCGGGCGTCAGGGCGAAATCCCCGCTCACCGGTCGATCTCCCCGAAGACGATGTCCATCGAGCCCACGATGGCCACCAGGTCGGCCAGCATGTGGCCCTTGGACATGAACTCGGTCGCCTGGAGGAAGGCGAAGCCGGGCGCCCGGATCTTGCAGCGATAGGGCTTGTTGCTGCCGTCGGAAACGAGATAGACGCCAAACTCGCCCTTCGGCGCCTCGACCGCCGTATAGGTCTCGCCCGCCGGCACCTTGTAACCCTCGGTGTAGAGCTTGAAGTGGTGGATCAGCGCCTCCATCGAGCCCTTCATCTCGGCCCGGCTTGGCGGCGAGACCTTGCCGTCCCCGGTCTTGACCGGCCCGTCGGGCAGCGCGCCCAGGCACTGCTCGATGATGCGGAGCGACTGGCGCATCTCCTCGATGCGCACCAGATAGCGGTCGTAGCAGTCGCCGTTCTTGCCCACCGGAATGTCGAAATCCATCCGCCCGTAGACGTCGCAGGGCTGGGCCTTGCGCAGATCCCAGGGCACGCCCGAGCCGCGCAGCATCGGGCCCGTCAACCCCCAGTCGAGCGCCTCCTCGCGCGAGATCGTGCCGATATCGACGGTGCGCTGCTTGAAGATCCGGTTTTCGGTGAGCAGCGATTCGGTGTCGTCGATGAATTTCGGGAAGGTCTCGCAGAAGGCCGCGATCTCGTCCGCCAGCCCGGCCGGCATGTCGCGGTGCACCCCGCCCGGGCGGAAATAGGCGGCGTGCAGCCGGGCGCCGGAGACCTTGTCGTAGAACCCCATCATCTTTTCGCGTTGCTCGAAGCCCCAGAGGAACGGGGTCATCGCGCCCACGTCGAGCGCGAAGGCGCAGACATTCATGATGTGGTTGAGCAGCCGGGTGATCTCGCTGAACAGCACGCGGATATACTGGCCGCGCTCGGGCACCGCGATGCCCAGCAGCTTTTCCGTCGCCAGCGCGAAGGCGTGCTCCTGGCACATCGGCGAGACGTAGTCGAGCCGGTCGAAATAAGGCACCGCCTGGACATAGGTCTTGTGCTCGATCAGCTTTTCGGTGCCGCGGTGCAACAGGCCGATATGCGGGTCGGCGCGCTCGATCACCTCCCCGTCCATCTCGATCACCAGCCTGAGCACGCCGTGCGCGGCGGGGTGCTGCGGGCCGAAATTCATCGTCAGGTTCTTGATCTCGGTCTCGGCCAAGTCAGTCCCCGCCGCCGCCCTCGGCGGCCTTCTCGTCGCCCGGCAGCACGTACCGGGCGCCCTCCCACGGGCTCATGAAGTCGAAATCGCGAAAATCCTGGGTGAGCTGGACCGGCTCGTAGGCGCAGCGCTTCTGCTCGTCGTCGTAGCGCAGCTCGACGAAGCCGGTAAGCGGAAAGTCCTTCCTCAGCGGATGCCCCTCGAACCCGTAATCCGTCATGATCCGGCGCAGATCCGGGTTGCCGGCGAAGTAGATTCCGTAGAGGTCCCAGGCCTCGCGCTCGTACCACCCGGCGGCGGAGTAAACGCCGACCGCCGACGGCACCGGGGTCTCGGCATCGACCGACAGCTTGACCCGGATGCGCTGGTTGTGGCGCAGGCTGAGCAGGTTGTAAACCACGTCGAAGCGCCGCGCGCGTTCCGGGTAGTCGACGCCGCAAAGGTCGACCAGCATCTCGAACAGGCACTGCGAATCGTCGCGCAGCCAGGTCAGCGCGCGCTCCAGCTCGGCGGCCGGCACGGTGAGCACGAGCTCGTCCCCGGCCGCCGCGATTTCGGCCCCGTCGACCGGCAGGGCCGCGCCGACATACTCGCCGAGTTCGATGAGCGCCTGGTTCATCCTGTGCCTTGCGCGGTCCGCTGGGTCGATGTCACCGGTCAACGGGCGAAGCTGCTCGTCCGCCTGATCTTCTTCTGGAGCTGGAGAATCCCGTAGAGAAGCGCCTCCGCCGTGGGCGGGCAGCCGGGAACGTAGATGTCGACCGGGACGATCCGGTCGCAGCCCCGTACCACGGAATAGGAGTAGTGGTAATAACCGCCGCCATTGGCGCAGCTTCCCATCGAGATCACCCAGCGCGGCTCGGCCATCTGGTCGTAGACCTTGCGCAGCGCCGGCGCCATCTTGTTGGTCAGCGTCCCGGCGACGATCATCACGTCGGACTGGCGCGGGCTGGGGCGGAAGATCACGCCGAACCGGTCGAGGTCGTAGCGGCTCGCCGCCGAGTGCATCATCTCGACCGCGCAGCACGCCAGCCCGAACGTCATCGGCCACAGCGACCCGCTCTGCGCCCAGCTCATCAGCTTGTCGACCTGGGTGACGATGAACCCCTTGTCGGACAGCTCGGAGCCGATCGCCCGCAGCGCGACATCGGGGTCGGCGGGGTTGACGCTCACTCCCATTCGAGTGCGCCCTTCTTCCATTCGTAGACGAAGCCGATGGTGAGAACCGCGAGGAAGACCACCATCGACCAGAAGCCCAGCATGCCGATCGTCCCGAGCGAAATCGCCCAGGGGAACAGGAACGCGATCTCGAGATCGAAGATGATGAACAGGATGGCGACCAGATAGAAGCGCACGTCGAACTGGCCGCGGGCGTCGTCGAACGCCGCGAAACCGCATTCGTAGGCGGAGACCTTCTCGCTGTCCGGCCGCTGCCGGGCGATGATGTAGGAGGCGGCGACCGCGGCCACCGCCATCGCCACGGCGATGCCGAGGAAAATCAGGATCGGCAGATACTCGAGCAGCATCGAGTCCAGCGCCATCTTCCCCTCCCCGGGGTGGCCTGCCGGAGGCCCGGCGCCTTTCGCCGACAACCGCCCGTGCAGCAGGCAATCGAATGCACGACTTATAGGCACATGGCACCGGAAATTCAAACAAATGCGGGCCCTGCCCGCGAACCCGCCGCGACGGCCGCAGCTTGAAGAAAGAGGAGGCGGTTGCTACCTTCGAAGCATGGAGCTTTCCGAACGGCTGGCGCGGCTGGAGGGCGAAATGGCAGCGGTAGAAGCGCGGACCGAGGCGCGGCAGGCCGAGTACCGGACTGACATCGCGCGCCTCGCGGAGGACATGGCGAAGCGCGAAACCCGCCTGTTGCTGGCGGTCGCCGGCATGGTGTCCCTTGCGGTGATCGTCCTCGGCTTGCTGATGCGCCTGCCCTAGGAAGCCCGGGCGTCCGCGTCCGGTCGAGGGGCGGGACAAACCGTCCCCCCTGCGGCGCATCGCGCTTGACGCCCCCCCGGCCCGCTCACTAGCCTGAAGCCCCGGCACTTCCATACGGGAAGACCGCGCCGTTCAAGGCGTCGGCGCGCTGCGCCGGGACCCGACAGCTAGGGAGAACACATCATGATTAAGGGAATCGGAGCGCTCGCCGCCGTCGCGGCCGCGGCCGGGCTTGCGCTGAGCGCGGCTGGAACGGCCGAGGCCGCCAGCAAACGGCAATTCATCGCCATCGGCACCGGCGGCCCCACCGGCGTCTATTTCGTCGTCGGCAATTCGATCTGCCGCCTGGTCCACAAGGAGGCCGCGGAAGGCCGCAAGAAGGGTCGCAAGCACGGCATCCGCTGCTCGGCGCCCTCGACCGGCGGGTCGACCTACAATATCGGGCAGATCGCCGCCGGCGAGCTCGATTTCGGCGTCGCCCAGTCCGACTGGCAACACCATGCCTATAACGGGTCGTCCGACAAGGTCACCCACTTCAAGAAGCTGCGCGCGGTGTTCTCGGTCCATCCGGAGCCCTACCACATCATCGTGGGCAAGGATTCGGGCATCAACGCGTGGGCCGACCTGAAGGGCAAGAGGTTCAATATCGGCAATCCCGGCTCCGGCCAGCGCGGCACGACCGAAGTGCTGATGAAGGCCCATGGCACGAAAGTCGGCGACTTCAAGCTGGCGAGTGAGCTGACTTCGACCGAGCAATCCAAGGCGCTGTGCGACGGCAAGATCGACGGCTACGGCTATACCGTCGGCGTGCCCAATGCCGGCGTGGCGGTGGCGACCGACGGGTGCGGCGCGCGCATCATCAACCTGGCGGGCGATGTCGAGAAGATGCTGGTCTCGCAGAACCCCTTCTACGCGTTCGCGACGATTCCGAAGGGGACCTACAAGAGCACCGCAGCCGACGTGACGACCTTCGGCGTGATGGCGACCTTCGTCACCAGCGCCGACGTGCCCGACCAGGTGGTCTATGAGGTGACCCGCGCGGCGCTGGAGAACATCGCCGATTTCCGCAAGCTGCACCCGGCCTTCCGCAACCTCGATCCGAAGCGGATGATGAAGGACGGGCTGTCGGCGCCGCTGCACAACGGAGCGGCGAAGTACTACAAGGAAAAGGGCATGATGTAGCCGGCCGCCGGCGCATCGGGTTCGCTTCAAACGGGGGCGGGTACTCGCCGGCGACGCCGGGCGGGACCCGCCTCTATTGGTTCGGGTGACGGATGGCGGAGCGCGACTACGGCGACCCCGCGGAACCGGCGGCGGACCGGGTCCGGGAGACGCTCGAAGAGCTGGAGGACGGCGGCCGCGGGATGGCGCCCTGGCTCGCCGCCCTGGTCGGCGGCATCGCCGCGCTGTGGTCGTTGTACCAGCTCTGGATCGCCTCGCCGCTGCCGTTTGCGCTCGGCTTCGGCATCATCGTCGACGTACCGGCGCGGGGCATCCATCTCGCCTTCGGGCTGGTCCTCTGTTTCCTCGCGTTTCCGATCTCCAGGCGGCTGGGGCGCGACCGCGGCCTGCCGCTCTACGATGTCGCGCTCGCGCTCCTCGGCTGCGGCGCGGCGCTCTATCTGTTTCTCGGCTATGACGGGCTGGTTGCGCGCCAGGGCGTGCTGCTGAACCACGAAGTCTCGCTGTTCGGCTGGGACTTCGCCGTCCCGGTGGAGGCGATCGTCGGCGGCATCGGTATCCTGCTGCTTCTCGAGGCGACGCGCCGCAGCATCGGCATCCCGCTGGTGATCGTCGCCGGGGTGTTCCTGCTCTATTCGATCTTCGGCCAGTCGATGCCCGAGATGATCTCGCACAAGGGGGTCTCGCTGGAGCGCCTGATCGGCTATCAGTGGCTCGGCGGCGAGGCGATTTTCGGCATCCCGATCGACGTCTCGGTGAGCTTCGTCTTCCTGTTCGTGCTGTTCGGCGCGCTCCTCGACAAGGCGGGCGCCGGCCAGTACTTCCTCGACCTGTCCTTCGCCATGGTCGGGCGCTACCGCGGCGGCCCGGCCAAGGCGGCGATCCTGGCCTCGGGCATGACCGGCATGATCTCCGGCTCGTCGATCGCCAATGTCGTGACCACCGGCACCTTCACCATCCCGGTCATGCGCCGGATCGGCATGCCCGCGACCAAGGCGGGCGCGATCGAGGTCGCCGCCTCGACCAACGGCCAGATCATGCCGCCGATCATGGGCGCGGCGGCGTTCATCATCGCCGAATTCATCGGCATCAGCTATTTCGACGTCATCGTCGCCGCCGCCATCCCGGCGGCGATCAGCTACATGGCGCTGCTCTACATCTCGCATCTCGAGGCCCTCAAGCTCGGCCTGTCCGGGCTGCCGCGGGCGGATATCCCCCATCTGCGGCGGACCTTCGTGCGCGGCGTCCATTTCCTGATCCCGATCGTCGTCCTGATCTACCTGCTGATGGTCGAGCGCTGGACCGCGGGCAGCGCCGTCTTCTGGTCGATCGTGCTGCTGATGGCGATCATCGTCGTCCAGCACGCCGTGGCCGCGATACGCGGCGGCGAGCGCGGCCTCGGCCGCGCCGTCGCCGACGGGTTCGTCGAGATCTATGACGGGCTGGTCTCCGGCGCGCGCAACATGGTGAACATCGCGGTCGCGGTGGCGACCGCCGGGATCATCGTCGGCGCGGTCTCCTCGACCGGGCTCAACAACGCCATGGTCGGCCTGGTCGAGGCGATCTCGGGCGGCAATGTGTACATCCTGCTGCTGCTCACCGCGGTGGTCTGCATCATCCTCGGCATGGGGCTGCCGACGACGGCGAACTACATCGTGGTCGCCTCGCTGATGGCGGGCGTCATCGTCGAGCTGGGCAACGCCTCGGGGCTCATCCTGCCGCTGATCGCCGTCCACCTGTTCGTGTTCTATTTCGGGCTGATGGCGGATTCGACGCCGCCGGTCTGTCTCGCGGCCTTCGCCGCCTCCGCCATATCGGGGGCCGACCCGCTGCGCACCGGGGTCCAGTCCTTCCTCTACGACATCCGCACCGCGATCCTGCCGCTGGTCTTCGTGTTCAACCCGGAGCTCCTGCTGATCGGTGTCGAGAGCGTGGGCCACGGGGTGATGGTGTTCGCGGTCTCGCTGATCGCGATCCTCGCCTTCAGCGCCCTCACCCAGGGCTGGATGCTGGTCCGCGTGCGGCTCTGGGAGGGGGCGTTGCTGGTGCTGGTGATCGTCTCGCTGTTCCGGCCCGATTTCGTGCTCAACCTGGTCAAGCCGGAGTTCTCGTCCATCGGGCTCGCCGAAGTCGAGGCATCGCCCGGCAAGATCCCCGAGGACCGCAAGATCCGCCTGCACGTGGTGCGCTCGACCGATTACGGCGACCGCTACAAGCTGTTCGCCATCGTCCCGCCGCCGCCGCGGGGCGAGCAGTCGCTGGCGCAGCGCGTCGGGATCGAGCTCGGCCCGGCCGAGGGCGGCGGGTACGAGGTGAGCGACACCGCCTTCAACGGCCCGGCCGAGAAGGCGGGGCTGACCTTCGGCGACCGGATCACCGATATCGACGTCGAGCAGGTCGACCGCCCGCCCAAGGAGATCGTCTACCCGTTCGGCCTGGCGGTGCTCGCCCTGGTGCTGCTGAGCCAGTGGCGCCGGCGCCGCGCGGCCTGAGCGCGGCTCAGACCGCGAGCGGCACCAGCTCCAGCCCGCGATGGGTGTTGTCGGTGCGGCCGGTCTCGGGGAAGAAGCGGTTCTGGCTGTAGCCGCCGGGCCGGTCGCTGCGCACCGTGATCGCGACCGAGCGGTCGGACGCGCCCCATTCGGAATGGGGCACCCAGGGGCCGACCAGGTCGACATGGCCGGTCGGCGCATCGTGCCGGTCGACCAGCTCCAGCGTCGCCTTGCCGGGCGTGCCGCCGTCATCGGTGCGCTGGTAGACATGGGTGATCTCGGCCCCGTCGAGCACGCCATAGGCCGTCCAGCTATGGGCGTGGTCGTGGATGAAGGCGCGGTGATCGGGCTCGCGCACCAGCGCGCCGACGAAAAAGCCGTGCTCCGGGTCGTGGTGGAGCACGTATTCGCGCCCCTTCTTCGCGGTCCAGCCGCGCGAGGCCGCGCGCATCTCCGGGTCGGCGACCAGGACGCCGAGCAGATCCCGGACGCCGCGCCAGCGCGCCGCTTCCGGCAGGTCCTTCGCGAAATGGGTGCGGAGGTCGTCGATGAAGCGCGCGAATGCGGGGACGGTGTAGCCGGCCATGGCGGAGCCTCGTTCTGCGGGCAGCGTCGGTCTCGGCGCAACGCTACAATGCCGCCGCCGACGGGAAAAGCGCGCCGGACGACCAGCGATGAAACTCGACGTCTTCAACCACATCCTGCCCGCCGCCTATTTCGAGGCGCTGAAGGCGGTCATCCCGGACAAGCGGATGCTCGGGCGCTACCCGCTACTGCCGACGCTGACCGAAATCGAGGCGCGGTTCCTCATGATGGACGGGTTCGAGGACTACTGCCAGGTGCTGTCGCTCGCCAACCCGCCGCTCGAAGCCCTCGGCACCCCGGCCGAGAGCGCGCGACTCGCGCGCATCGCCAATGACGGGATGGCGGAGCTCTGCGACCGCTACCCCGACCGCTTCCCCGCCTTCACCGCCTCGGTCGCGCTGAACGACCCGGACGGCGCGGTGGCGGAAGCCGAGCGCGCCATCGGCGATCTCGGCGCGCGCGGCGTGCAGGTCTTCACCAACGTTCTCGGCCGGCCGCTCAGCGCCGCCCCCTTCCGCCCCCTCTTCGAATGCCTGGCCGGGCACGACCTGCCGGTCTGGGTGCATCCGATCCGCGGGCCCAACCACCCCGACTATGTGAGCGAGGAGTTCTCCGAGCACGAGATCTGGTTCACCTTCGGCTGGCCCTACGAGACCAGCGCCTGCATGGCGCGGCTGATCTTCTCCGGGCTGTTCGACGCGCTGCCGGATCTCAAGATCATCACCCACCACATGGGGGGCATGATCCCGTTCTTCGCGGAAAAGATCGCCATCGGCTTCGAGCAGCTCTTCGAGGGCGGGGTCGGCGACAACCCGCTCGCCGCCCGCGCCGGGCTCGCGAAACAGCCGATCGACTATTACCGCATGCTGTACGGCGACACCGCGCTCAACGGGTCGCACCCCGCCACCGCCTGCGGCTACGACTTCTTCGGGGCCGGACGCAGCCTGTTCGCGACCGACGCCCCGTTCGACCCGGAGGGCGGCGCGCTGTTCATCGGCGGCACCATCGAAGCGGTGGACGCCCTCGATATCGACGCGGCGGCGCGCAAGCGCATCTACGAGACCAACGCCCGCGCGCTGCTCCGGCTGGACGCGGCCTGATCCGGGAAAGCCGCGACCCCAGGAGGCCCCATGTACGGTTACCGCGCCCGGATCGGCTATACCTCGCCGCCCTTCCTGACCGAGACCTTCCCCTACGAGTTCTACAAGATGGTCCCGGAGGGGGTGACGCTGGTCCTCACCACGCTGGCGATCAAGCGGCTCACCGCGGAGGAGACCGCCCGCAGCGTCGAGATGACGCTGGAGGCGGCCCGCGAGATGGGCAGGGCCGGGGTCGACATCGTGGTGTTCGGCGGGGTGCCGATCAACCTGTCGATGGGCCATGACGGGCTCGCCGAGGCGATGCGGCGGACCGAGGCGGAGATCGGGGTTCCGGTGACCTCCAGCCTCACCGCCCAGGTCAACGCGCTGAGAGCCGCGGGCGCCCGGAAGCTGGTCCTGCTCCACCCCTTCGCCGAGCCGGGCGGGTTCGACGCCGGCTACGTCGCCCGGCACGGCTTCGACCTTCTGGAATCCCGGGGCGCCGGGAAGGCGGTGGCGGAGCTCGCCACCATGAAGCGGGACGAGATCGCGGGGCTCGCCGAAGCGCTCTGCCGCGCCCATCCCGACGCCGACACGCTCTACATCCCCGCGCCCCACTGGAGCGTCATCGACATCATCGAGAAGCTGGAGCACAAGCTCGGCGTCACCGTGATCGCCGCCATCCAGGCGATCGTGTGGGAGACGCTGCGGCGCTGCGGGATCGACGACCGCATCGACGGCTTCGGCCGCCTGCTGCGCGAGCGTTAGCAGCCTGTCGAGACGGACCGAAACGGCGGTTCCCGGGGGGCTCGATTTCCCCGCAATGTCAGGATATCCGGTCGCCCGGCTTCAGGAACCGGGGCGCGGCTGCAGGAGGGACCAGGCGAGCTCTCTCGCTTCCTCCTCGGTCTCGACGATCCGGTCGTCGGGAATCCGTTCGAGGACATCGAAAGCGAAGAGAGGTCCCCGGATGCGGTCGTTGATGCCGCAGACGACGATCTCGGTGCGGGTCTGCTTGGCGCGGTCGATGACCTGGGCCAGGAGGTGGGCGGCGCTGTCGTCGACATGGGTGGTTCGGGAAAGGTCGAAGATCACGACGTCGTGGTCGCGGATGTCGGTGGCGATCAGCGCGATCAGCTTCCGCGAGGACGACACCGTGAAGGAGCCGCGAAAGGCCACGAGCCCGATTCGCGCCGTAAAATCGTCTTCCGCCTCGGCGCTGAAGGTGCGGTCGAGGAGCGGCGTCGAGATCACGCTGTCGAGTTCCAGCGACTCCAGCTGCGCGGCGTTCACGATGTTGGCGGCGATGACGCCGAACATGATCGCGAAGACCGGATCGACGAAAATGGTCACGGCCATGACCAGCAGCATGACCGCGGAATATTTCGGGTCCATCCGCGGGATCTTGCGCAGGAACGAGAACTCGATCATCCGCCAGCCGACGAGCATGACGATCGCCGACAGCGCCGCCAGCGGCAGCGGCGCCGCGTAGGGGCCGAGACCCAGGATGAGCGCCGCGACGATGACCAGGCAGACGATGCCGGAGACGACGGTCCTGCCGCCGAAGCGGCGCGCCGTCATGGTCGCGATGGTGGCGCCCCCGGGCATGGCCCCGGTGATCCCCGCCGCGAGGTTTCCCAGGCCGACGGCGAACAGCTCGCGGTTCGGATTGTGCCGGGAGCCGGTGAAGGTATCGGCGATGAGGGACCACATCAGGGTGTAGACGGAGCTGATCAGGGCGATCAGCACCGCCGGTCCGACCGCCTTGGGCAGGAAGTCGAGCGACGGAAGCTCGATCACCGGGATCGGCAGCCCGACCGGGACCGGTCCCAGCTGGTGGGTGCCGGGTATGAAGAGCGCGACGATCCAGCCGATCCCGACCGCCGCGAGCGGCGCGGGTATGAACTTGCCGATACGGGCCGGCCAGATGAAGTACACGGCCAGGCAGAACGCCGCCAGGGCGAGGTCGTTGGTGCCGAGCAGAACCACCTTCTCGACCTGCGTCCAGAGGAGCAGCACGCCGATCCCGGACATGAACCCCGTGAGCACGATGTGCGGCATGTAGGAGACGAAGCGGCCGACGCCGGCCAGCCCGAGGACGATCTGGATGGCGCCGGCCATGACGATGATGACCGCGAGCTCCGGCAGGCTCACCTGATTGCCCATGAGCAGCGTCGCGGCGATGACCGCGAGCACGGCGCTGGGTCCGCTCACCATCGCGCGCGTGCCGCCGCACACCGCCGCGACGATCCCGACGAAGACGCCGCACCACAGCCCCGCAAGCGGACCCATGCCGGAAATCACGCCGAGCGCCATCCCCGTCGGCACGTAGGATGCGACGAGGGTGATTCCGGCCTTCAGATCCGCCAGGAAGGTCTCGCGGGGGTAAGGCGGCCGCTTTTCGTTGCGCAAGCTCTCCAGCATGTCCGGCACTCTCCCGTGACCCGCCGCCGGCGGCCGGTCCATATCGGATGTTAGAGCAGTGACGCTTTCCCGACCAAGCCGGACGGCCGGTATCGGCGACCGTCAAGCGTCGGCGATCCTCCCGATTTCGGCGTCGTCCCCGCTCGTCATTGCGAGCGCAACGCGCGGGCGCGCGCGCCCACTCGTCATTTCGACCGGAGCGCCGAAGGCGCGCCCCCTCCGCGTCATTTCGACCGGAGCGCCGAAGGCGCGCCCCCTCCGCGTCATTTCGACCGAAGCGCCGAAGGCGCGCCCCCTCCTCGTCATTTCGACCGGAGCGCCAACGGCGCGCAGTGGAGAAACCTCCCTGCCAATGGGGACGAGGTTTCTCCACTCCGCCGTGCTGACGCACGGCTCCGGTCGAAATGACGAGGGGGGCCGCCGTGCTGCGCACGGCTCCGGTCGAAATGACGAGCGGGGGCCGCCGCGCTCCGCACAGCTCCGGTCGAAATGACGAGATGGGGGTGCCGCGCTCCGCATCCGCGGTGTCGTCGCCCCCCGCCCCAGCCACCCCTTCGTCATTTCGACCGGAGCGCCGAAGGCGCGCCCCCTCCTCGTCATTTCGACCGGAGCGCCGAAGGCGCGCAGTGGAGAAACCTCCCTGCCAATGGGGACGAGGTTTCTCCCCTTCGACAAGCTCAGGGCAGGCTACTCCGCCGTGCTGACGCACGGCTCCGCCCCGGATCGAGTCCGGGGTCCGTCGAAATGACGAAGGAGTGGCCGGGTCGGCGGGTCCGAAATTCAGGTCTTGCGGGCGGCGAGCGCGACCGCTTCCCCGGCAAGCCGCGTGATTTCGTCGAACCGGGAAGCCCGAACCAAGGCGGGGCTCACGAGCCAGCTCCCGCCGCAGGCGAGGACATAGGGCAGCGCGAGGTAGTTTCCGAGGTTGGTCGGACCGATGCCGCCGGTCGGCAGGAACCGGATGGAGGGGTACGGGCCGGATAGAGCTTTCAGGAACGGCACGCCGCCGCTGGCCTCGGCGGGAAAGAACTTGACGGCTTCGAGGCCGAAGCCCATCGCCTGTTCGACGCCGGTCGGGTTGTTGACGCCGGGCAGGATCGGCAGTCCCCTCTCGAGGCATGCCTCGACGACTGCCGGATTGAAGCCGGGGGTGACGGCAAACTGGCTGCCGGCTCGAACCGCCAGGTCCACCTGCTCGATGCCGAGAACGGTCCCGGCGCCGACCAGCATTTCGGGAACCCGCTCGCGCAGGACCCGGATCGACTCCGCCGCCGCTGCCGACCGGAAGGTGATCTCGGCCACCGGCAAACCGCCCGCCAACAGCGCTCTCGCAAGAGGCAGCGCGGCTTCGCTGCCGTCCAGCTCCACGACCGGCAACACCCTTGCCTCGCCGAGCCGCGCCAGGACATTCGATGCTGCGTCGGTCATCGCTCTCGCTCCGGATCGGGTTTGCGCGGCGACGGGTGCGGCCGGACGGGCGTTTCAGCCACGCGCGATCAACGCACCCGGCGCGCCGACCACCCGGGAGGCGATTTCGTGGCCGGCCAGGAGGCATCGCCTCTCGTCTTCGCCGCGAAGCAGTGCCGCCAGGTAGCCGCCGTTGAAGCTGTCTCCGGCCGCGGTCGTGTCGACCACGTCGGCGGCCGGGGCGAATTCCGGGTGCTCATCGCGGGCGAGAAGCGGCGACACCGGGCCGAGCGCCCCGCGCTTGATGGCGCAGGCACGCCAGTCCGCGGCGGCGAACCGCGCGATCACGGCCTCCTCGTCCGCATCGCCGAACAGGGCGATCTCGTCGTCGGCCGAAGGCAGGGCGATGTCGGCAATCCGCCACATTTCGCCGACCGAGCGGCGCGCGACCGCCGCATCCTCCCAGAGCCGCGGCCGGTAGTTCGAATCGAAGGCCACGTGGCACGCCATGCGCTCGCGCAGGTCGCGCAAATGGGCGATGAGGCGCCCGCGCGCCGAAGGATGCAGGATGGCCAGGGTTATGCCCGAAAGATAGACGACACGTGCCGTCGGCAGGGAAGCGAGGGTCTCGCCGGATGCGAACAGACGGCGCGCCGCGGAGTCGCCGCGCCAGTAGTGGAAGCTGCGTTCGCCCGCATCGTCGGTCGACACGGCATAGATGCCGATATTGCGTTCCCCATCGAGACCGATCCGCGAGACATCGATACCCTCGTCCTTCGCCGCGCCCAGGAAGGCCCGGGACAGGGGATCGCGGCCGACGCGCGTGCAATAGCCGATGCGGGCCGATGGGCCGAATTCCCGGGCGCAGTAGACCGCCGTGTTGAACGTATCGCCGGCAAACCCGACGCGAAATCCGGCCGCGGGATCGCGCCGGATCTCGGCCATGACCTCGCCGATGGCGAGCAGGTGCAGTGTCACGCGCCCCGTGCCCCCGGTGCTTCGCCTCGTCTTCGTCGGGGATGCGAACCGGCCGATACCCGACGGGCCGCACCGGGTCCGCCGCACCCCCGGCTACTCGATCGACGGCGCCGGGACCGCCTCCGTCCCGGTCGCGCCTCAGGCGTCGGTCACGTCGTAATGGCGGATGACCGGAGGTTCGGCGAGGGCTGCCTTGAGCCGGTCGCTGGTACCCCGGTCCCGCTGCCAGGCCAGATAATTGTCGTACTGCTCATGGGATTCCCACTCTTCCACCAGCAGCACGTTGTCCGAATCGTCGCGGTTGCGCAGCGTGTCGACGCTCGTGCAGCCCTCATAGGCGCGGGTTTCCGCCAGAATCGACCCGAAGAACGCAACCAGCTCGTCCCCGGTGCCGGGCTTCGCCTTGACTTCGAGAATCACCCTTACAGCCATTTCGAGACCTCTCTATTCATTGTGTAAATCCAGCCGGGTGCAAATCCAGCCCGCACTCTTCGGCGCGCTGCGCCGATGCGATGGCGGAAATGGCGCAAGTCGCTGTCACCGGGTAGAAATTCGTCGCCAAACGTCTCTCTTCCCGGGCAACGCAAGCGCCACGCCGACCATGATCGAGGATAGCCTGCCGCCGTCCGGTCTGCCAGCCGCGAATTGCGGGAAGGCGACCGCCCAACTCGAGGATGGGCCGGCGCCCAAGCCGTTGAAATACGATATGGAAAAAGAAGGAATGGCGTCCCCTAGGGGACTCGAACCCCTGTTTTCGGCGTGAGAGGCCGATGTCCTAGGCCACTAGACGAAGGGGACGCCGCGGATACATGGATACCGGGTTCCGCGGCGCGGATCAAGCCGCGCCTACCCGCCCTCCGGCTCGATGCGGGCGACCGCCGCGCGCTTTCCGGTACCGAGGTCGTAGACGTGGATCGCCGTGCTGCCGTCGGCCAGGCGCAGGCGGAGCGCGATGCGACCGCCGTCGAGCGCGGTCTCGAGAATCCGGGCGCCTTGCGGCAGCGCGAACGCGGCGTCGGTGGCGGTTCCGCCGTCGAGCGTCCGGTTGACGATGGTGACCGCGACCGCCGCCAGCCCTGCGACAATAAGTAGCGCCATGCCGATCACGAGACCCTTGAGCGCCGGCATCGATTGTGCTCACTCTCCCGCCATGGAGCCACGCAAGGACGATCCGGCGGGCGACTGCCGCATGGTGACCGCGGCGCCCGCCTGCGCGGGCGGGCGGCTCGACCGCGTCCTCGCCGGGGCGCTCGGGCTCTCGCGGACCAGGGTCAAGCGGCTGATCGAGGGCGGAGCGGTCGCGCTTCCGGGCGCGGCGGGGACGATAGAAGAGCCCTCCTACAAGGTCAAACCGGGCCAGATTTTCGCCGTAATCGTGCCCCAGATTGCCGACCCGCTGCCGGCGGGGGAGCGCATTCCCCTCGCCGTCCTGTACGAGGACGATGACGTGATCGTGGTCGACAAGCAGGCGGGGCTGGTGGTCCACCCGGCCCCCGGAAACCCCGACGGCACCCTGGTAAACGCGCTGATCGCGCATTGCGGCAACTCGCTCTCCGGCATCGGCGGCGTGCGCCGCCCCGGGATCGTGCACCGCCTCGACAAGCTGACCAGCGGCCTCATGGTGGCGGCGAAGAACGACCGCAGCCACGCCTCGCTCGCCCGCCAGTTCAAGGCGCGCAGCGTCGCCCGCGCCTATACCGCCTTCGCCTGGGCGGCGCCGGCGCGGCCGTCGGGCGAGATCGCCGGCAATATCGGGCGGAGCACGCGCAACCGCAAGAAGATGGCGGTGCTCGCCACCGGCGGCAGGGCGGCGCTGACCCGCTACCGCCTGGTCCGGCGTTTCGGCGCGGCCGCGAGCCGGCTCGAATGCAGGCTCGCCACCGGACGGACCCACCAGATACGCGTCCACCTGGCCCACCGCGGACTGCCGGTGATCGGCGACGCGGTCTATGGCGGCGGGCTCACGCCGTCGCGGCGCCGTGCCCTCGGCGAGCGCGGAACCGGCGCGGTCTCGGCCCTCCAACGCCATGCGCTGCACGCCCACCGGCTCGGCTTCGACCACCCGGGCAGCGGCGAGGAGCTCGTTTTCGAAACCGATTTGCCAAATGAACTCAAGCTATTGGAAAACGCTCTGAAGGACATGTGGTAAAATGACGCGTCCATCACCATCTCTCCGCTGGACCCCGAATCGCGGGTTCTCGTTCGACCACTTGACGGAAGTGGCGGCATGAGCGGCGGCAGGCCCCAGGAGGAGAAGTCGATGGCAGCGAGAGCGGCAACGGTTCCCGCGCGACCGCAGCTCGACCCGGAGAGCAATCTCTCGCGCTATCTCCGGGATATCCGCAAGTTCCCCATCCTGGAGCCGGACGAGGAGTTCATGCTGGCCAAGCGCTGGCGCGAGGACGGCGACGCGGAATCGGCCCACCGGCTGGTGACCAGCCATCTGCGGCTGGTGGCCAAGATCGCCTCGGGCTATCGCGGCTACGGGCTGCCGATGGGCGAGCTGATTTCCGAGGGCAATGTCGGGATGATGCAGGCGGTCAAGCGGTTCGACCCGGATCGCGGGTTCCGGCTCGCCACCTACGCCATGTGGTGGATCCGCGCGGCGATCCAGGAATACATCCTGCACTCCTGGTCTCTGGTGAAGATCGGCACCACCGCCGCCCAGAAGAAGCTGTTCTTCAACCTGCGGCGCATCAAGGGCGAGATCAAGGCGATCGAGGAGGGCGACCTCCACCCCGAAAACGTGTCCGAGATCGCCACCCGGCTCAACGTCTCGGAAGACGAGGTGGTGCAGATGAACCGCCGGATGGCGGCGCCGGACAATTCGCTCAACGCGCCGCTCCGCGCGGACGGCGAAGGCGAGTGGATGGACTGGCTGGTCGACGATTCCGACACCCAGGAGACGCTGCTCGCCGAGGCCGAGGAGCTGGAGCGGCGCCGCGCCATGCTGCGCGGCGCGATGGATCACCTGAACCCGCGGGAGAAGCGGATCCTCACCATGCGGCGCCTCGCCGAGACCCCGCTGACGCTGGAGGAGCTGAGCCAGGAGTTCGGCGTGTCGCGCGAACGGGTGCGCCAGATCGAGGTCCGCGCCTTCGAAAAGATCCAGAAGGCGATGCGCGCGGCGGCCGTCGAGGACGAGCGCGTGCCCGCGGAGCTGGGCTGACCCCCCCTCGCCGTCCCCGCCGCTACCGGAGGCGGCGCAGCTCACGCAGCACGGGCGGAACCAGCTCGGGCAGGTCCTCGGCGATCAGCCCGGGGCCGAACGCCGACGCCGCTTCGCCGTGCAGCCAGGCCGCGGCGCAGGCGGCCTCGAAGGGCGGCAGGCCCTGGGCGAGCAGCCCCACGGCGAGGCCGGCGAGCACGTCTCCCGCGCCCGCGGTCGCGAGCTCGGGCGGCGCGTTCGCGTTGATCGCGACCCGGCCGTCGGGATCGGCGATCGTGGTGTCCGTGCCCTTCAGCAGCAGCACCGCCCCGCTCCGCGCCGCCGCCGCGCGCGCCCGCGCCGGCTTGTCGCCTTCGAGCGCGAAGAGACGGGCGAACTCGCCCTCATGCGGGGTGAGCACGGCGGGCGTGCCGCCGATCGCCCGGAACAGGATCTCCGGCGTCCCGGCGAACGCGGTCAGCGCATCGGCGTCGAGCACGGCCGGCTTTCCGCTGGCCAAAGCGCGGATCGAGAGCTCCCGCGTCTCCTCGGACACGCCCGCCCCGGGCCCGACCAGGGCGGCGCTGCGCTGCGGATCCTCGAGATAGGCGGCGAAGGCCTGCGGGGAGTCGATCGGCACCACCAGCGGCCCGACGAGATCCGCTGCGTAGACCATGCGCGCCTCGGGGCGGCACAGCACGCTCACCATGCCCGCGCCGATCCGCATCGCCGCGCGCGCGGCGAGCCGGGCCGCGCCGGTCATCTCGCTGCCGCCGGCGATGACCGCGTGCCCACGGCTGTATTTGTGGTCGTCCGGCCGCGGCCAGCGCAGCGCGCGCGACCACAGATCGGGCTCGTTGGCGAAGGCGGCGGGACGGATCCGTTCCAGCACGGCGTCCGGGATGCCGATATCGGCGACATGGACCTCGCCCATGAAAAATCGTGCCGGAACAAGAAGGTGACCGGGTTTTCTGCGAAAAAAGGTAACCGTCATCGCGGCTTTCGGCGCGGCGCCCAGGATCGCGCCGGTGTCGCCGTCGACACCGCTCGGCACGTCGACCGCGACGCACGGGCGATCGCCGACCGCCTCGATCGCGGCGCGCGCCGCGCCGTCCACCGCGCGCGCGAGCCCGGCGCCGAAGACGGCATCGACCACCAGCTCGGCGCCGTCCAACGCGTCCGCCGACATGGCCTCGACCTCGCCGCTCCAGCGCGCGGCGTTGACCGCCGCATCGCCCGTCAGCCGGTCGCGGTCGCCATAGAGGGCGACCCGCACCGGCCAGCCGCGCCCGGCCAGCAGGCGCGCGATCACGAACCCGTCGCCGCCATTATTGCCGGGGCCGCAGAGCACCGCGGTCGGCCGGCTCGCCCAGCGCAGGCAGATCCGGTCGGCCACCGCCCTGCCCGCCGCTTCCATCAGCTCGACCCCCGGCGTGCCGCCGGCGATCGCCAGCGCATCGGCGCGCGACATCTCGGCTACGGTCAGCAGCTCGGCCGACATCGACCCGTCCGGTGGGGCTTGCCGGGGCCCGGGCGGCAGCGCTCAGGCCGCCGCCTCGCCCCGTTCGCGCCCGGCGAGCGCCTCCAGCACCTCGTCGAGGGTCATCACGTCGGCGTATTTGTGGTGCAGGTCGAACAGCGCGATCTTGTGGATCAGCTCGGCGCGGTCGAACACGCACTCCTCGACCACGGTGGCGTGGTACCCGTTCGAATAGGCGTCCACCGTCGATGCCCGCACGCAGCCCGAGGTCGAATCGCCGCAGATCAGCAGGCTGTCGACCCCCAGACGGGTGAGGTGGGCGACCAGCGGGGTGCCATAGAAGGCGCTGGCGCGCTCCTTTTCGATCAGCAGCTCGCCGGGACGCGGCGCGAACGCCTGGTAGATCTCGTAATCGTCGCCCGATCCGGCGCCGACCTGCCGGTTGGTGGCGGTGACGCTGCCCCGCTTGCTGGCGGCGGTGGTGTAGATCACCGGCAGGCCGAGCGCGCGGCAGGCGGCGAACAGCTTTCGGGTCGGCTCGATGGCGTCGTGGGCGAACACGCCGCAGGCGCTCGGGTAGCGGTCGATGAGCTCGCTGACGGGCCGCGCGCCGCCGCGATAGACCAGGTTGTAGAGGTCGATCGCCAGCAGCGCCGGCCGGCGCCCGACATGGACCTCGCGCCGATAGGCGGCGTAGATCTCCAGCACGTCCGGCGGGATCACGTCCTTCCAGCAATGGTCTTCGAAATCGCGGGCCATCGGGCGCCTCCTATTCCGTGGCGCGGCGCCTGAGCGCCGCCATGCGCCGGGCGAGCTCGTCCTCGCCGACGATGTCCTTCTCCGCGAGCGCCTCCGCCAGGGCGACGATGCGGAGCTCGTGGTAGCCGAGCTTGGCGTAGGTTTCCGGGCCGAACGCCTCGATCCGGCGGCGTTGCTCGTGCAGGCAGTACCGCGAATCGATCAGCGCGCGCAGCGCCTCGGCGAGAAGCGCCCAGCCCGGCGCCCCCGTCCCGCTCCGCTCGACCGGACCGGCGATCATGCCGCCGATGTCGTGACAGCCGCGCACCCTGCCTCCCATCCGGCCCGGACCGGTCGTCGCAAGTCGCCCGGCGCGACCGATCAGGCCGCCGCGCCGGGGTCCGGCCGGTCCGCGGGGGGCTCGTCGATCGGCGGCTGGCCCGGCGGCCGCGGCACGCTGTCGTCGGGCCAGGGCTGTTCCTTGCGTTCGTCCTCGTCGGGGTCGTGCCCGTTGCCCCGACGCCCGTTGTCGCTGTCGCTCCCCATCGGCGCCTCGGCTGCGCTGAGCGGGCGGATTGTCGCGCGTTCCCGGAACCATGTCGAGACCGGGCGGTGCTGGGGTGGCTGAGGGGATTCGAACCCCCGACCTCCTGGACCACAACCAGGCGCTCTAACCGGCTGAGCTACAGCCACCGCCGAGGGGTCTCTAGCCCCCGCCTCGCGCGCCCGTCAAGCCCCGCCGCCGAAATGGCGGCCGAGCCGCGCGATCGCCTCCTCCAGCGCGGCCTCCTCCTTGCAGAAGGCGAAGCGGGCGAAATGCCGAATCTCGCCGCTCTGGTAGAACGCGCTCACCGGCACCGCCGTGACCCCGGCCTCGGTGGTGATGTGGCGGCAGAAATCGACATCGTCGCCGTTGAAGCCGAGCGGGCGGAAATCGGTGGTCAGGAAATAGGTCCCCGCGCAGGGCACGATGCCGAAGCCGATATCGGCGAGCCCGGCGGCCAGCAGATCCCGCCTCGCCTGCATGTCGGCGTTGAGCCCGGCAAAATAGCTATCGTCCTTGTTGAGCCCGTAGGCGACCGCGCTCTGCAGGTTGGGCGGGGTGGTGAAGGTGAGGAACTGGTGCGCCTTGGCGATCGGGGTCAGCAGGTCGGGCGCCGCGGTGACCATGCCGATTTTCCAGCCGGTGAGCGAAAATATCTTGCCCGCCGAGGCGATCCGCACCGCGCGTTCGCGCATGCCGGGCAGCGTGATCATCGGGATATGCGGCCGGCCGTCGAAGGCGAGGTGCTCGTAGACCTCGTCGCAGACGGCATAGGCGTCGTGCCGGATACAGAGCCCGGCGATCAGCTCGAGCTCGTCGCGGCCGAACACCTTGGCGCAGGGGTTCATCGGCGTGTTGTACAGGATCAGCTTGGTCTTCTCCGAGAACGCGGCGCGCAGCTCGTCGACCGGCAGGGTCCAGTCGGGCGGTTCGAGCCGCACCATCCTCGGCACCGCGCCGGCGCGTCGGACGATCGGCAGGTAGGAATCGTAGAGCGGGTCGACCAGCACCTCGACCAGCACCGCCTCGTCGCCCGGCTCGATCAGCCCGAACAGCGCCGCGCCCAGCGCCTCCGTCCCGCCCGAGGTGATCAGCACTTCGCGCGGCCAGTCGACCTCCAGATCGTAGAACCGCCGCGCATGCGCAGCGACCGCTTCGCGCAGCGGCGGAATGCCCATCATGGAGGGGTACTGGTTGACGCCGTTCTCGAGATAGTCGGCCGCCGCGGCGACCACGTCCGCCGGCCCGTTGCCGTCCGGGAAACCCTGGCCGAGATTGACCGAATCGTGTTCCTGGGCGAGGCGCGACATGACCTCGAAGATCGTCGTCCCGTAGCCCGAAAGGACGCTGTTGGCCGGCTTCACCGAAACCTCCCGCCTAGGGTGCGCGGCGTCGTCTAGCATGAACGCGTTGGATGGGCAAAATCGCCGCAACGGGTTTTCGTCGCCTGCGCCGTGACTACGGGTATCAGACGCTTTGGAGAAACCTGACATGACCGATCTGAAAAAGACCCTGGGCTCCGCCGCGCTGGCCGCCCTGCTCGTCTTCGGCGCGAGCGCCGCCATGGCCCAGTCGTCCGGCGGCGATGCCGGGCAGGAGGCGAGCCGCGCCGGCGAGGACGAGCAACGGCCGATGGGCCGGCGCGCCGCCCGCTTCCTCCGCATTCTCGATACCGACGGCGACGGCTCCGTGTCGCTCGCCGAGATCGGCGCCGAGCAGCAGCGCCTGGTCGCCGCCTCCGATCTCGACGGCGACGGCGCGCTGTCGGTCGACGAGTTCCGCCGCCGCGGCCGGCTGATACGCAGCCTCGGCGCCACCAGCCTGTTCGACATGCTGGACACCGACGGCGATCGAAAGGTCACCGCGGCCGAGATCGCCGCGCCCTCGGCGCGCTGGTTCAAGCGCTACGACGCCGACGGGGACGGCGCGATCGCCGCCGGGGAATTGCCGCAGCGGCGCTGGCATCGCGGCTGGCGGCACGGCCCAAGGCGGAAATAGCGCCGCCGCATGCCGCCCGCGCCGCCGCTTCCGCCCGCGGCCGATTCGGACGACGCCCTCGTCCTTCGGCTCGCGGGCGGAAGCGGCGACGCCATGGCGGCGCTGTCGGAGCGCCATCTGGCTTCGGTCTTCGGCTGCGCCTGGCGCATCCTCGGCGATCGCGCCGAGGCCGAGGACGTCGCCCAGGAGACCTTCGTCAGACTGCTCCGCAAGGCGCCCGCCTGGCAGCCCGACGGACCCGCCCTGCGGTCCTGGCTGTTGCGGGTCGCCACCAATCTCTGCATCGATCGCCGCCGGGTTCGGGCGCGGCTCGTCCCGATGCCGGACGAGGTCGAAGATCTCGCGGCGCCCGACCGCGCCGGCGTCGAGGACGACCTCGCGATCCGCCGCGCGGTGCATCGCGCGCTGCGCGGCCTGCCCGAGCGCCAACGGGCCGCCCTGGTGCTGGTCCACTTCCACGGGCTCAGCGGCCGCGAGGCGGCCGGAGCGCTCGGAACCAGCGAAGAAGCGCTCGAATCATTGCTGGCGCGGGCCCGGAGACGGCTCCGGCAAGTGCTCGCGCCCGATGTCAAAAACCTACTGGAACCTGTTTCATGACAATGGAAAACGGGATTTCTGACTGCTCGGAGCCGGACGCCGGCATGGCCTTGCGCCGGTTCGCCGAGCTCGCCGACGCCTATGGCGCGGATTTCGACCGCTGGCCCGATGCCGAGCGTTTCGCCGCCCTGGCGCTCGCCGGGCGTTCGGAGGAAGCCCGCGCCCTGCTCGCCGACGCCCATGAGCTGGACGCGGCGCTGGCGCGGCTCGATCCGCCGCCCCCCCCTCCGGCGGCGCTGGGCGCGCGGATCGCGGCGCTCCAGGACGGCGATGCGCCCGCCGCGCCCCGTTTCGCCTCGCTCTTGGCGGCGATCGGCCGCGGGGCGGTTTTCGCCATCGCCGCCGCCGCCGGGCTCTATCTCGGCCTGTCCCTCGCGCCGCCCGGGACCGGCGACTCCGGTCTGGAGCTGGTCGAGGCGTCGCTGATCGCCGGCGAGGCGCCGTCCATCGCGGTGGTCGACTTGCTGGAGCTCGACTGACATGACCGATATCCGATCCATGCTCCCGTCGCGCCGGCACGCGCTGGCGCTGTCAATCGCCCTCAACCTGTTCCTCGCCGGCGCGATCGCCGGGCTGTGGCTCGGTGCCGACGGGGATTCGCGGCCGGCCCAGGAAGCCGAGTACAGCTTCGCCGAGTTCGTCCGCGACCTGCCCGACGAAACCCGCCTGCGCATCGCAACGGCGCTGGATACCCGCCGCGACGACGTCGCGCGCCGGATCGAGGCGCTCGCCCGCGCCCGCGCCGGCGTCGTCACCGCGCTGGGCGCGGAGCCGCACGATCCCGACCGCCTGCGGCGCGCGCTGGCGGGGCTGCGCGAATCCACGCGCGACGTGCAGGCCGCGATGCATGCGGTCGTCGGCGAGGTCACCGACCGGCTGGACCCGGCCGACCGGGCGCGGCTCGCCCGCAGCATGTTCGCGACCGTGCGCGACGCGCAGAACGGAGAGACCCTGCTCTACGAGGTGCCGCTGCTGTGAGGCGCGGCGGCCTCCCGGAGCGTTGAGAAAAACGCACCGCAGTGCGCTAAATTCGGAACTTGTTTCACCACTCTTCGACCACTATACGCTGAACGCGTTCAGCGTTGACGCCCCGCTGACGGGTCGGGGCGGCCGCGCGGCCGATTTGCAGCGCCCATCCCGACCCCATACCCGTTCGGGAACCGTCCGATGAAAAAGATCGAAGCGATCATCAAGCCGTTCAAGCTCGACGAGGTGAAGGAAGCGCTTCACGAGGTCGGGGTCAAGGGTCTGACGGTGACGGAGGCCAAGGGTTTCGGGCGCCAGAAGGGCCATACCGAGCTTTACCGAGGCGCCGAATACGTCGTCGACTTCCTGCCCAAGGTGAAGATCGAGGTCGTGCTCGAGGACCAGCAGGTGGAGCGCGCGGTCGAAGCCATCCAGCAGGCCGCGCAGACCGGGCGGATCGGCGACGGCAAGATCTTCGTGACCACCGTGGAAGAGGCGATCCGCATCCGCACCGGCGAAACCGGCGGAGACGCGCTGTAGACGCGACGGACGCCGTCCCAAAGACCGCAATCCTCCGAAGGAACCGAACCATGCCAGACGCCCCCGACATCCTCGACCTCATCGGCGAGCACGACGTGAAATACGTCGACTTCCGCTTCACCGACCCGCGCGGCAAGTGGCAGCACACCGCGCAGGCGGTAAAGACCTTCGACGAGGACATGCTGGCGTCCGGCATCATGTTCGACGGCTCGTCCATCGCGGGCTGGAAGGACATCTCCGAATCCGACATGTGCCTCATGCCGGACCCGGGCAGCGCCGTGCTCGACCCGTTCTCGGCGCAGACCTCGCTGATCGTGTTCTGCGACGTGCTCGAGCCCACCACCGGCCAGCCCTATACCCGCGACCCGCGCTCGACCGCCAAGCGCGCCGAGGCCTATCTCCGGCAGTCCGGTATCGGCGACCGGGCGATGTTCGGCCCCGAGCTCGAATTCTTCGTGTTCGACGACGTGCGCTTCGACGTGTCGATGAACAGCACCTTCTACGCGATCGACGAGGAAGAAGGCCCCTACAACACCGCGCGCCGCTTCGAGGGCGGCAATATCGGCCACCGGCCGGCCATCAAGGGTGGCTATTTCCCGGTCCCGCCGGTCGATTCGATGAGCGACCTGCGCGCCGAGATGCTCAGCGTGATGGGCGAGATGGGCGTCGACATCGAAAAGCATCACCACGAGGTGGCGCCGAGCCAGAACGAGCTCGGCATCCGCGGCGACGATCTGCTGACCATCGCCGACCAGGTGCAGATCTACAAATACGTCGTCCAGTGCGTCGCCCATTCCTACGGCAAGACGGCGACCTTCATGCCCAAGCCGATCGTCGACGACAACGGGTCGGGCATGCATGTCCACCAGTCGATCTGGAAGGACGACAGGCCGGTCTTCGCCGGCTCGAGCTATGCCGATCTGTCGGAGAACGCGCTCTACTATATCGGCGGCATCATCCAGCACGCCAAGGCGATCAACGCCTTCTCCAACCCCACCACCAACAGCTACAAGCGCCTGGTGCCGGGGTTCGAGGCGCCGGTCCTGCTCGCCTATTCGGCGCGCAACCGCTCGGCCGCCTGCCGCATCCCCTTCGCCTCCAGCCCGAAGGGCAAGCGCGTCGAGGTCCGCTTCCCGGACCCGTCGGCCAACCCCTATCTCGCCTTCGCGGCGATGCTGATGGCCGGCATCGACGGAATCGAGAACAAGATCCATCCGGGCGACCCGATGGACAAGAACCTGTACGACCTGCCGGCCGAGGAGCTCGAGGGCATCCCGACGGTGTGCCACTCGCTGCGCGCGGCGGTCGATGCGCTGGACGCCGACCGCGCCTTCCTCAAGAAGGGCGACGTGTTCACCGACGACCTGATCGACGGCTATCTCGACCTCAGGCGGGAAGAGATCCAGGTCTTCGAGTACACGCCGCACCCGATCGAGTTCGCGCTCTACTACAGCGTCTGAGGATCGAGGCGATGGGAGACGGGGCCGGTCTTCGGACCGGCCTCTTTTTTGCCGCCATCGTCCCGCCGACACAGGGTCTTGTGATTCCGGCGCGCCCGGATACCATATCCGGCGATACGGAACCCGACTTCCCAGCCCCCCGGCCCGTGCCCTGATGCCGTCGACTGCCGCCAGATCGCCGCCCCGCGCCGAGCGCTACTCGGCCCGCGACATCGAGGTCCTCGAAGGGCTGGAGCCGGTGCGCCGCCGCCCCGGCATGTATATCGGCGGCACCGACGAGGCGGCGCTGCACCATCTCGCGGCCGAGGTGCTCGACAACGCGATGGACGAGGTGGTGGCCGGCCATGCGAGCTGGATCGAGATCGCGCTCGAAGCCGACGGCTCCGTCCTGGTGCGCGACAACGGGCGCGGCATCCCGGTCGAGCCGCATCCCAAGTTCGCCGACCGGTCGGCCCTGGAGGTCGTGATGACGACGCTTCATGCCGGCGGCAAGTTCGGCGGCGAGGTCTACAAGACCGCCGGCGGGCTGCACGGCGTCGGGATTTCGGTGGTCAACGCGCTGAGCGACCGGATGACGGTGGAGGTGGCGCGCGACCGGTCGCTCTGGCAGCAGAGCTACTCGCGCGGCCGGGCGAAGGGTCCGCTGGAGAACAAGGGCAGCGCCCGCAACCGGCGCGGCACCGCGGTGCGGTTCCATCCCGACCCGAAAATCTTCGGCGAGGGGGCGGCGCTCCGCGCCGACCGGCTCTACACGCTCGCCCGCTCGAAGGCGTATCTCTCGAAGGGGGTCGAGATCCGCTGGCGCTGCGCCGCGGAACGCCTGGGCGGGCATCCCGGGATCCCGGCGGAGGCGACGCTGTGCTTTCCGGGCGGGCTGGCCGACGACCTGGCGGACTCGCTGGCCGGGGCCCCGCTGATCGGCAACCGTCCGTTCGCCGGCGAGGCCGGGCTCAACGGCGGCGGCCGCGCGGAATGGGCGATCGCCTGGCCCGCGGACGCGGCGCGCTTCTTCCGCTCCTACTGCAACACCGTGCCGACGCCGCAGGGCGGCACCCACGAGGCCGGGCTGCGCGCCGCGCTGGTGCGCGGGCTCAAGGCCTATGGCGAGCTCACCGGCAACCGCCGCGCCGGGCAGATCGCCGGCGACGACATCCTCGGCGGCGCCTGCGGGCTGCTCTCGCTCTTCATCCCCGATCCCGTCTTCCAGGGCCAGACCAAGGACCGGCTGTCGACCGCCTCGGCCACGCGCCAGGTGGATGCGGCGGTCAAGGACCATTTCGACCATTTCCTGACCGGCGATCCGGTGAGCGCCACCGCGCTGCTCGAGCATGTCGTGGAACGCGCGGAGGACCGGCTGCGGCGCAAGCAGGACCGCGAATTCGCGCGCAAGACCCCGACGCGGCGGGTCCGGCTCCCCGGCAAGCTCACCGATTGCAGCCGCGCCTCGGCCGACGGCACCGAGATCTTCCTCGTCGAGGGCGATTCGGCGGGCGGCTCCGCCAAGCAGGCGCGCGACCGGGAGACCCAGGCGATCCTTCCCCTGCGCGGCAAGATCCTCAACGTCGCCAGCGCGTCGCCCGAGAAGCTGCGCCAGAACCAGGACCTCGCCGACCTCGTCCAGGCGCTGGGCTGCGGCCGGGGAGAGGAGTACGACGACGCCAGGCTGCGCTACCAGCGCGTCATCATCATGACCGACGCCGATGTCGACGGGGCGCATATCGCCGCGCTGCTGATGACGTTCTTCTTCCGCGAGATGCGCCAGCTCATCGAGAACGACCACCTCCACCTCGCGGTTCCGCCGCTCTACCGCGTGAGCCAGGGCGGGCAGACGCTTTACGCACGGGACGACGCCCACCGCGACCGGCTGATCGCCGAGCACTTCCAGGGCCGCGGCAAGATCGAGGTGAGCCGTTTCAAGGGGCTCGGCGAGATGCCGCCCGGCCAGCTTCGCGAGACCACCATGGACCCGGCGCGGCGCGTGCTCTACCGGGTCGGCATCGCCAACAGGGAGGCCGGCGCCGGCATCGAGGCGACCGCCGCGCTGGTCGAGCAGCTCATGGGCCGCAAGCCGGAAACCCGCCTCGCCTTCATCCGCGACCGCGCCGACGCGGCGGGCGAGCTCGATGTCTGAGGCTATTCGCAGGACGGGGATTTGACAAAATGCGACTGGGCAACCACATGGGGTGCAGCAGAATACGATCTGCGAACCTCCTTCATACCGTCTTGAGTATCAATGGGTTTTGATGAGCTGGGGCTTGGCCCCGACGTCCTTCGGGCGATTTCGGATGTCGGCTACGAGACGCCGACGCCGATTCAAGAACAATCGATCCCGGCCGCGCTGACCGGCCGCGACATCCTGGGCTGCGCCCAGACGGGGACCGGCAAGACCGCGTCCTTCGTGCTGCCGATGATCGAGATCCTGTCTTCCGGCCGGGCCCGGGCGCGCATGCCGCGTTCGCTGATCCTGACGCCGACGCGCGAACTCGCGATGCAGATCTCGAACAACTTCGACGAATACGGCAAGTTCCACAAGCTCACCCAGGCGCTGCTGATCGGCGGCGTCTCGATGGACGAGCAGTCGAAGAAGCTGGGCCGCGGCGTCGACGTGCTGATCGCCACGCCGGGCCGGCTGATCGACCACTTCGAGAGCGGCCGCATCCTGATGAGCGACATCAAGGTCCTGGTGATCGACGAGGCCGACCGGATGCTCGACATGGGGTTCATCCCCGACGTGGAGAAGATCGTCGGGCAGCTGCCGAAGATCCGCCAGACCCTGTTCTTCTCGGCGACCATGCCGGCGGAGATCCGCCGCCTCGCCGACGCCTTCCTGATGAATCCCAGGGAGATCCACGTCGCGCCCCCGGCGAGCCCGGCGGAGACGGTGATCCAGCGCCTCGCCGTGGTCGGGACGGGCGACAAGCGCAAGGCGCTGCGCCGCATCATCGAGAGCGAGGACGTGCAGAACGCGCTCGTCTTCTGCAACCGCAAGCGCGATGTCGACATCCTCTACCGCTCGCTCAGGAAGCACGACCTGGCGGTGGCCGCGCTGCACGGCGACATGGCGCAGCCGGTCCGTCTCCAGACCCTGGAGGCGTTCCGCAACAACGAGGTGCGAATCCTGGTCGCCAGCGACGTCGCCGCGCGCGGGCTCGATATCGTCGATTTGTCCCACGTCTTCAATTTCGACGTCCCCTACAACCCCGAGGACTACATCCACCGCATCGGGCGCACCGGCCGGGCCGGCAAGGAAGGCCGCGCCTTCACCATCGCGACCCCGGAGGACGCCGAAGCGGTTTCCGCCATCGCCAGGTTGCTCGGCAAGGAGATACCCGGGTTCGAAGTCGCCGGGCTCGAACGCGGCAAGCTCGGGGAGCCGGCCGAGAAACGGACCCGCAAGCCGCGCGCCTCGAAGGTCAAGGCGAAGCCGGAAAAGAAGAAGGCAAGCGCCGCCGAACCGAAACCCGCCCCTGCCAGGCGCGAGCGGCGGAGGCCGGGCAAGAAGGAGCCCGCCGAGTCGGTGGTCGGCATGGGCAGCCACGTGCCCGCCTTCCTGCTGCGGCCGGGCGGGACCGGAGAGGCCGGCTGATGCAGACCATTTTCGTGATGGTCAAGTGCGAGCTCGGCCAGGCTTACGGGGTCGCGGCGGAGGCGATCGAAAAGATCGAGCAGGCCTCGGAAGTCCATTCGATCTCGGGCCAGTTCGATCTCCTGATGAAATTCTATCTCGCCGACGACCAGGACATCGGCCACTTCGTCACCGAGCAGGTCCAGCTCCTGCCCGGGGTCAAGGACACGTTCACGCTGATCACCTTCAAGGCGTTCAGCTAGCCGCCGTTCCGACCGGGGGCGGAGGCCGCCCGCGCGTGCCCGGCTGGCCCATGCCGGCAAATATTTCTGCTAAACACGCAAAAGTATGTTGCAATTCTACTCCAGGTAGAAGATAGTCCTCCTGCCGTGCCGACGCCGGCGAACTTCATCGGGGGAGGCATGCAGCCAATGCGTCAATCTCTTCTGTCGCCGCCAAGGGGCAACCGCCCCGGCTTCCAGCAGCTTGTCGTCGTCGCCGCTCTGATCGCGGCGATCACGCTGCTCTCCGACATAGCCTTCGCCCCCTGGCAGTACGATCGCCATAACGCGCAGGCCTCCTCCCTCCCCATGGTTCCCCGGGTCGCCATCATGCGCTAGGCGGCGCGGCTCAACCGCTATCCGCGACCAGGCGGTTGGTCATCCTGCCGAGGCCCTCGACCTCGGTCTCCATCACGTCGCCGACCTGGAGGAAGGTGCCGGTTCCCATGCCGACGCCGCCGCAGGTGCCGCAGACGAAGATGTCGCCGACCTCGACTTCGGCGATGCCGGAGGCGAACTCGATCTGTTCCTCCGGCGTGTAGATGAATTGCGAGGTGTTGCCGTCCTGCTTGATCTCGCCGTTCACCGCCAGGCGGAGGAACAGGTTCATGTGGTCGGCGACGAAGGCGCTCGGCACCAGCACCGGCCCCATGGGCGCGAAATCGTTGTGGCTCTTGCCGCCGAACCAGTCCGATTTCAGCGCCGGGCGGTCGGGGCGCATGTTGAGGTCGCGGCACGAGACGTCGTTGGTGGTCATCCACCCGGCGACGTGGTCGAGCGCCGATTCCGCGCCGATCCGCCTGCCCCGCTTCCAGACCGCGCAGGCGATCTCGGCCTCCCAGTCGATCTTCTCCATGCCGCGCGGGATCGCGATGTCGTCATGGGCGCCGGCCAGCGCGCCGGACGCCTTGAGGAACAGATAGGGCATCGTGGTCGACCGGTCGCCGCCCCAGCGCGGCCCGCCCTCGGGCGTGTTGCCGGCCCGGATCATCTCGTCGACATGTTCCTGAAAGTTCTGCGCCGCGTTCAGGATCTTGCCGGGGCGGAGGACCGGCGGCAGCACGCGGAGGCTGTCGACGGCGCCCGAGACGGAAGCGAAGCGTTCGCCCCCCTCCTCCTCGATGAAGGCGACGATTTCCTGCAGCACCGGGAAGTTGTGGTCCCAGCCCTCCAGCATGTCCTGGATGCCGCCGGTCGCGGTCAGCGGCCCCGCCTGCCCGCGCGCGCTGTCGCGATAGGCGGGGTAGACGCCGGCGATGGAGAACGCCGTCTCGCCGAGCACGATCGCCGCGAACGGCCCCGCCGGTCCGCCGGCAAAGGTGGCGAGTGAAAACGGGGTGCCGTTCATGTCTGTTCTCCTGTCAGCGTTCCATCTTCCGGCCGGTCGGTGGACATTGCCGCCGCCGGGCTCGATAAAGGAGGAATGACCTATCGCGTCAGTCTGAACAAGCCCGGCGGGGCGGCCTGGACGGCGTTCGAGGTACCGACCGGCCGCACGATCCTGGAAACCGCGCTGGACCGGGGCATCGACTACCCGCATGGCTGCCGGTCGGGCAATTGCGGCGGCTGCAAGTCGCATCTGGTCGCGGGCGAGGTCGAGATGTCCCCCTGCTCGCCCTACGCCCTGGACGATGAGGAGCGCGGCCGCGGGCTGATCCTCGCCTGCCGCGCGGTGCCCTGGTCGGATTGCACCGTCGAGCCGGTCGCGCCGGACGACGAAGCGATCCATGCGAGCCGCCGCCTCGCCTGCCGGGTCGCCGCGATCGGCCGCGCGACCCACGACATCCGGATTCTCGCGCTCGACATCGAGAGCGGCGGGCCGTTCGACTTCACCGCCGGGCAATACGCCGCGCTCGCCTTCGAAGGTCTGCCGCCGCGCGATTTCTCGATGGCGTCGCAACCCGGCGCGGAGCGGCTCGAATTCCACATCCGCCTGGTCGCCGATGGCGGGGTTACCCGGCACGTCCTGAACACGCTCCGGATCGGCGATCCGGTCGCGGTCTCGGGCCCGATGGGCACCGCGCATTACCGCAAGCACCACCGCGGGCCGATATTGCTGGCCGCCGGCGGGTCCGGGCTCGCCCCGATCAAGTCGATCGCAGACAGCGCACTCGCCGGCGGCGCCCGGCAGGAAATGTTCCTCTATTTCGGCGCCCGGGCGGAGCGCGACGTCTATCTGGAGGCCCACTTCCGGGCGCTCGCGGCGCGGCACCCCAACCTGCGCGTGGTCACCGTCCTGTCGGAGCCCGACGGGCCGACCGAACGGCGCACCGGCTGGCTCGCCGACGCGCTGGCGGCGGATTTTCGCGATCTCGACGGGTTCAAGGCCTATCTCGCCGGCCCGCCGGCGATGGTCGAGACCTGCACCGAGCGCCTGCTCGCCCTCGGCCTCGCCCGCCGGGACTGCCATGCCGATGCGTTCTATACTGAGGCCGAGAAGCCGGGCCGGGGGGCGGCATGAACGATTTTCCGCAGATCGAGAGCGTCGAAGCCTTTCGCGGCGCGCCCGAGGAGTATCGCGAGTGCTGCCGCAAGATCGTCGTCAGCCACGCGATCAACGAGCTCCATGGCTCCAGGGTCTATGACGAACCGGCGATCGTGCTCGCGCCGACGCCTTACGCCAAGTGGCTGACCTGCCGGATCGTGATGGAGGAGTACGGCCACCATTACCGCTTTTTCGAGCTCGGCCGCGAGATGGGCATCCCCGAGGAGCGCATGCTGCCCGAGACGACCGAGAAGAGCCCGCTCTCGGTGATGAGCTTCGACCTGCAGACCTGGGAGGAGTTCTGCGTCATCAAGATGCTGGGCGATCTCGCGGAAATCCTCCAGGTCGAGGATCTCGTGCAGTGTTCTTTCCATCCGGTACGGAGGCTTGCCAGGATGACGATGCCGGAAGAGCATTTCCATGCCGAGTTCGGCCAGAATTTCTGCACCGACATCTGCCAGACCGACGAGGGGAAGACGCTGATCCAGACCCATGTCGACCGGATCTTCCCCCTGTTCCCGCCCTTCTTCGGACGCACGGGCTCGCGCAACAACGCGCTCTACCGCAGATGGGGCATCAAGAAGCGGACCAACGAGGCGATGCGCGAGGACTATGTCGGCCGGGCGCGCGCGGTCGTCGAAGGAAAGCTGGGACTCGCCCTGCCCGCCTTCGACTCCGACGACCCGGCCTTCGCCGCGATCCATTGACCGGGCTGTTCGACCCGGCGCGCTACGCGAAAGTGCGCCTGCCCCTGCTCGAAGCCGGGACGCTGCCGCCCGACTGCTACACCGATCCGGCCTTCTTCGCGCGCGAGCGCGAGCGCATCTTCCGGACCCACTGGAACCTCGCCTGCCGCGCGCGCGACCTCCCCGGGCCGGGGGACTATTGCACGGTCGATCTGGCGGGGATGCCGGCGATCGTGCTGCGCGGCTCGGACGGCGTGCTCCGCGCCTTCGCCAATACCTGCCGGCATCGCGGCTCGCGGCTGGTCTCGGGAAGCGGCAGCGCGAAGGCGATCTCCTGCCCCTATCACGGCTGGAGCTATGCGCTCGACGGCAAGCTGATCGCGGCGGCCGGGATGGAGCGGGCGGAAAATTTCGACCCCGCCGGGTTCGGGCTGGTTCCGCTCCGCTTGGCCGAATGGGCCGGATTCGTCTTTCTCAACTTCGCCGAAGACGGGGCGGGGCTTGACGATCATCTCGGCAATCTTCCGGAATACCTCCGCTCGCACCGGGCCGAGGACATGGTCTGCGTCCACCGGAGGGTCTACGACGTGGCCTGCAACTGGAAGCTCTGCCTGGAGAACCAGCGCGAGAGCTACCACGTCGCCGTCGTCCATCGCGGCACGCTGGCCGACCAGCTGCCGGAACAGCTCGCGGCATCCGGGCACTGGTCGGGGTCCTGGTTCGGGCACCGGGGCTCGATCGCCGCCCGGCTCGGCGCGGCGGAGACCCTGCCGCCGATCCCCGCGCTCGCAGGCCGCGCGGCGGAAGGCAGCTATTTCATCGGCCTCTACCCGGCCTCGTTCCTGGTCTTCACGGTCGATTGCATGTGGTGGATGTCGTTCCGCCCGCTCGCCGCCGACCGCACGCAGGTGTCGACCGGGCTGTGCTTCCCGGAGACGGTGACGCGGCGGGCGGATTTCGCGGCGATCGTCGGGGACTACATCGCGCGGACCGACACCTCGCACCCCGAGGACAACCGCGCGACCGAGATGCAGCAGCAGGGCCTCGCCTCGCCGCATGCGCGGCCCGGCCGGTTCAGCCACCGCGAGGCCGGGGTCCACGCGGTCGACAACTGGGTCCTCGACCGGGTGCTCGATACCGCTCAGCGCGACGACAGGATCACCGACAGCATGTTGCCCGCGTAATCGGCCGCCTTGTCGGTCTCCATCAGCCGCGCATTGGCGAGGAAGCGCTTGCAGGTGATCAGCGCATCGCGCCGCCTGGCCGCGAGCGTCGCAACCAGTGCCTCGGTCTCCGCCTCGAGCGACGCGGCCGGAACGACGTGGCTGACGAAGCCGAGGGTCCGCGCGGTCGCCGCATCGACGCTCTCGGTGGAGTAGACCAGCCAGGCGATCGCCTTCGGCATGGTGCGGTCGATATGGGCGCACATCGCAAGCGTCGGCGGCAGGTCGTGGGTCATCTCGGGCAGGCTGAACCGCGCATCGTCGGCGGCGATGGTGAGGTCGCACACCGCCGCCGTCGCGCAGCCGAACCCGGCGGCCCGGCCCTGCACCGAGGCGACGACGGGGATCTCGGCGCCGCGCGCCGCGGCGTAGAGGCCGAGGATCGGGCCGGTCAGGGATTCGCGCATCTCCAGCGCGGTGCGGCTGGCCCCGCCGGCGCCGGGCTCGCGCCCGAGACAGAAATCCGCGCCCGCCCCGGTCAGCAGGACGGCCTTCAGCGCCGGGTCCGACCCCGCCTCGTTCAGCAGCCGGGTGAGCTCCGCGATCATCCCGGCGGACATCATGTTGCCGGCCTCCGGCCGGTCGATCCGCACGCGGGCGATCTCGCCGTCCCGTCGCAGGGTGATTGTCTCGCCGGTCATGTCGGTTTCTCCTCCGGTTCGCTGACGATGCCCGCGGCCAGCGCCGCGTCGATCTCCGCCTCGCCCAGCCCGAGCACCCCGGCGAGCACCGCCCGCGTGTCCTCGCCGAGCAGCGGCGGGAAGGCGGCTTCGGGCGGCGCGCCGTCGGCGAACTTGATCGGATTGCCGGCGACCCGCACCCGGCGGCCATCTTGCGCGGCGAGATCGAGCACCATGTCGCGCTGCCCGATCTGGGGGTTCGACAGCGCCGCCCCCAGCGTGTTGACCCGGCCGACCGGTATGCCGGCCTCCAGCAGCAGCGGCACCCAGGCATCGGCGTCCCTCTCGCGGAACGCCGCCTCGAGCAGCGGCCACAGCTCGAACCGGTTGGCGTAGCGGTCGTCATTGGTGGCGAAACGCGGATCGTCGACCAGCCCGTCCAGGCCGAGCACGCCGCAGAGCGCCCGCCACATGCGCTCGGTGTTGGCGGTGATCACCAGCTCGGTATCGTTGCCGGCGTCGAAGGAGCGGTAGGTCGGGATCGAGGCATGGCCGCGCCCCTGGCGGCCCGGCTCGACGCCGGACTGGAGGAAATAGGCCGCCTGGTAGCACAGCATGGCCACCTGGCAGTCGAGCATGGCGATGTCGACCAGCCTGCCCTTGCCGGTGCGCCGCCTCTCCTCCAGCGCGGCGAGCACGCCGATGGTCCCGTACATGCCGGCGCAGAGGTCGCCGATGGGGATGCCCGCCCGGACCGCGGGCTCGCCGGGCTCGCCGGTCATGCTCATCCCGCCCGACAGCGCCTGGACGATCATGTCATAGGCCGGGCGGTCGCGGTCCGGCCCGTCCTGGCCGAAACCGCTGATCGAGCACCAGATCAGCCCCGCGTGGTCGGCCGCGAGCTCCTCGTAGACCAGCCCCAGCCGGTCGAGCACGCCGGGGCGGAAATTCTCCATCACAATGTCGCAGGCGCCGGCCAGCCGCTTGACCAGGGCCAGCCCGTCGGCCGACTTCATGTCGGCGACCACGCTCTTCTTGTTGCGGTTGACGCTGAGATAGTAGGCGCTGTCGGGGCCGACGAAATGCGGCGGCAGGCTGCGCGACCAGTCGCCGGAGGGCGCTTCGAGCTTGATGACCTCGGCGCCGAGATCGCCGAGGATCTGGGTCGCGAAGGGGCCCGCGAGGAACTGCGTCAGGTCGAGGACCCGGATGCCGGCGAGGGGGCGCGGCCCGCTCACCCGGCGCGCGCCCTCGCATCCGCGACCAGCGCGGCCAGCCGGCCCGGCAGGATCGGCACGTCGTCGAGCGCCACCCCGAACGGGCTGAGCGCGTCCTCGACCGCGGCGACGATGGCGGCGAGCGCGGGTATCGTCCCCCCCTCCCCCGCCCCCTTGACGCCGAGCGGGTTGTTGGGGGTGGGCGATTCGACATGGACCACGTCGATCCGCGGCACGCCCGGCGCGCTCGGCAGCACGTAGTCGGCGAAATTGGTGGTCACCGGCTGGGCGTCGTCGTCATAGCCCATCCACTCCAGCAGGGTGTTGCCGATGCCGTGCGCGCAGGCGCCATGCACCTGGCCGTCGACGATGAACGGGTTGATCAGGTTCCCCGAATCGTGGGCCATCGCGTAGTTGAGGATCTCGACATGGCCGGTATCGGGATCGACCTCGACCTCGACCACGGCGGTGCCGTTGCAATAGGCCGCCTGGGGCGGGGAGAAATACTCGGTCGATTCGAGCCCGGGCTCGACCCCGCCGGGAAGCGAGAAGCCCGGCATGCCGCGCACCGCCCGGGCGACGTCGCGCAGGGTCGTCGAGACCTCGGGCACGCCCTTGACGAAGATCCGCCCGTCCTCGATGTCGAGGTCTTCCTCGGCCGCCTCCAGCAGATGCGAGGCGACCTTTATCGCCTTCTCGCGCACCGAGGTGGCGGCGAGATGGACCGAGTTGCCGGCGTTCACCGCGATACGGCTGGCGAAGGTGCCGATCCCGTTGGCGATCTTGCCGGTATCGCCGACCTCGACGGCGATATCCGACGGATCGACGCCGAGCGGCTCGGCGCAGAGCTGGGCGAGCGTCGTCCAGTGCCCCTGCCCCGAATCGCCGCCGCCGGTATAGACCGTGATCCTGCCATTCGCATGCACCCGGACCGTCGCGCCCTCGAACGGTCCCAGCCCGGTGCCCTCGACGAAGTTGGCGATGCCGATCCCGACATGGCGACCCGCGGCCTCGGCCGTCTTCCGCCGGTCGGCGAATCCGTCGTAATCGGCGAGCGCCAGCGCCTCCGCCTGGCAGCGCGGGTAGTCGCCGCTGTCATAGGTCATCGGCTTNCCGTCGCGGAAGATCAGCCCGAAGGAATAGGGCATCGCGTCGGCCGGGATGAAGTTGCGGCGGCGGATCTCGGCCCGGTCGATGCCGAGCCCGTCGGCCGCGCGGTCGAGGAGGCGCTCCATGGCGAACACCGCCTGCGGCCGCCCGGCGCCGCGCACCGGGGTCACCGCGACCTTGTTGGTCAGCGCGACCCGCGTCGTCAGCTCATAGGCCGGCACGACATAGGGGCCGGGCACCGTGGTCGCCGAGATATAGGGGCTGATGATCCCCCACGGCATGTAGGCGCCGGTGTCGTGGATCATCGCGCCGCGCACCGCGAGAATCTTTCCCTCCCCGTCGCAGGCGAGCGCCATGTCCCAGTACTGGTCGCGCTCCTGGTTGGTGGCGACGAAGTTCTCGCGCCGGTCCTCGATCCACTTGATCGGCCGGTCGAACGTCATCGCGCAGAGCGGGATCAGCGCCTCCTCGACGTAATAGACCGTCTTGGGTCCGAACCCGCCGCCGACCTCGGGCGCGATCACGCGCAGCCGGTCGGAAGGCCAGTCCAGCATGTCGACCACGTTCTGCTTGACCAGGAAGGGCGACTGGGTCGCCGACCACAGCGTGACCACGTCGCGCAGGGAGTCGGGCTCGGCGACCACCGCCCGGTTTTCGACCGCGAGCCCGGCGCCCCGGTGGCTCCACAGCGCGGCCTCGAAGACGTGCTCGGCATTGGCGAAGGCGCCGGCGGCGTCGCCATAGCCCAGCTTGAACTCGGCGCACAAATTGTTCTCGCTGCCGGCATGGCAGAGACCGGCGCCCTCGGCCAGCGCGTCGCGGCAATCCGATGCGGTGGGCAGAATCTCGTAGTCGATCTCGACCGCGGCCGCGGCGTCCTCCGCCTGGTAGCGGGTCTCGGCCAGCACCATGGCGATCGCCTCGCCGACGAAGCAGACCTCCTCGTCTTCCAGCAGGCGCTGCTGGAACGGCTGGGTGATCGCCGGGTTGGGGACCTGGAACGGCACCCGGACGGTGCGCAGCCCGGGCGGCAGGTCGGCCGCCGTCACCACCGTGAAGACGCCCGGCATGGATTCGGCCGCCGCCTTGTCGATGCCGCGGATGCGCGCATGCGCCTCGGTCGAGCGGACGAACGCCGCCTCCAGCATGCCGGGCAAGTGGATATCGTCGGTGAAGGTCGCGCGGCCGGTCAGGAGCTCCGGGTCCTCCATGCGCCTGACCCGGGCGCCCATCGCCTTGGCACCCATCGCGTCAGGCCCCAGCCTCCGCCCTCAGGCGCCCGGCCGCATCGAGCGCCGCGTCGACGATCCCCTGATACCCGGTGCAGCGGCAGAGATTGCCGGAGATGGCGATCCTCACCTCCTGCTCGGTCGGGTCCGGGTTGTCGCGCAGGAATTCGAGCAGCGTGGTCAGCATGCCGGGCGTGCAGTAGCCGCATTGCAGGCCGTGATTGTCCATAAAAGCCTGTTGCAGCGGGTGCAGCTCGTCCTCGTTGGGCGCGATGCCCTCGATGGTCAGCAGCTCGTGACCGTCCGCCTGGACGGCGAGCATCAGGCAGCTCCTTGCGGTGATCCCGTCGAGCAGGATGGTGCAGGCGCCGCACACCCCGTGCTCGCAGCCGACATGGGTCCCGGTGAGCTCGCATTCGTGGCGGATGAAGTCGGACAGCAGAAGCCTGGTCTCGACCTCGCGCTCGTAGGTGTCGCCGTTGATGGTGACGCTGATCCGGCGCCGGTCAGCCATTGGAACCTCCCAGACGCGTCTGCGCCTTTTCGAGCGCGCGGCGCGAGAGCACGGCCGCCAGATGCTGGCGATAGGAAGACGGCGCATGCACGTCCTCCATCGCGTCGTAGGCGCGCGCGGTCTCCGCCGCCTCGCGGAACAGCTCGAGTTCCGGCGTCTGGCCCATAATCATGTCCTCGGCCTCGGTGCAGCGCACCGGCGAGGGGCCGACGCCGCTGACCGTGACCGAGACCCGGTCGACCCTGCCGGCGCCGTCCACGGTCAGCAGCGCGGCGGCCGAGACGATCGCGAAATCGCCGTGGCGCCGGGCGAACTCGATGAAGGCGTAGCCATGACCGTCGTCCCAGAGCGGGAAGGTCGCGGCCGTCACCATCTCGTCGAGCTCGATCGACGGGGTCATGTAGCCGGCCGGGAAATCGGCCATCGCGATGTCGCGCCTGCCCCGCTTGCTCTCGACATGGATCGTCGCGTCGAGCGCCATCGCCACCGCGGGAAGCTCGGCCGAGGGGTCGAGATGGGCCAGACTGCCGCCGAGCGTGCCCCGGTTTCTGGTCTGGCGGTGGCCGACCTGGAGGATCGCCTCGGTCATGATCGGGCAGCACGCCGAGACCGCATCGGAAAACTCGATATCGCGCTGGCGCGTCATGCCGGCGATCCTGAGCGAGCCGTTCGCCGCCTCGATCCCGGACAGCCCGTCGACAAGGTTGAGGTCGATCACGTCGTCGGGCAGGACGTAGCGCATGTTGAGCATCGGCATCAGCGACTGCCCGCCCGAGAGCAGCCGCGCGTTGTCCTTCTCCGCCAGCAGATCCAGTACGTCCGGGATCGTTCGCGGGTCGTGATAGGTGAATGGCGGAGGTTTCATTCCTTCCCTCGCCGCTAGTTCGAGAAAATGTGGATCGAGCAGGCGCCGTGGTCGAAGCCCGAGATTCCGCCGCCCGTGCAATGGGTGAGCCCCACCTTCGCCCCTTCGACCTGGCGGGCGCCGCACGCGCCGCGAAGCTGGCGGACGATCTCGACCATCTGCGCCGCGCCGGTCGCGCCGACGGGGTGCCCCTTCGACAGCAACCCGCCCGAGGGGTTCACCGGTATCCGGCCGCCGAGCGAGGTCTCGCCGTCCTCCAGCAGCCCCGCCGCATCGCCGCGGGCGCAGAACCCGAGGGCTTCGTAGTACAGGAGCTCGGCGATGGTGAAGGCGTCGTGAACCTCGGCGACGTCGATGTCTTCCGGGCCGAGGCCGGCCATCTCGTAGGCTTCGGCGGCGCCGCGCACGGTGATTTCGGGCGTGGTCATGTCGCGGAAACCGGTCATGTACCTGCCGGATGCGAGCTCGGAGGCGCGCACCCGGACGGGCTTCGCGGTATGGCGCGCGGCGACCGTGTCCGCGGCGATCACCAGAGCCGCCGCCCCGTCGCCCGACGGGCAGCAATGCAGCAGGGTGAAGGGGTCGGCGATGGGTCTTGCCGCCATCACCTCCTCGACGGTGATCCGGTTGCGGTACTGGGCGTCCTCGTTGAGCGCGCCGTGCTCGTGCGCCTTCACCGCGACGCCGGCGAGCTGTTCGCCGGTCAGGCCGTAATCGTGCATGTAGCGCTTCGCGCGCATGCCGTAGAGCGCGGGCATCACCATGCCGTGGGCGACCTCGAAGTCCTCGGTCTCCAGCGGCAGGGTGCCGCCGCCGAACCTGGTGAGCTTCTCCACCCCGATCACCAGCGCGATGTCGTAGAGCCCGGCCGCCACCGCGACCCAGGCCTCGCGGAACGCGCTGGAGGACGACGAGCAGGCGTTCTCGACATTGACGATGGGGAGCCCGGTCAGCCCGATCGCCTTGAGGACCCGCTGCCCCGACATCATCCCGCCGAGCGCGGTGCCGCACCAGGCGGCCTCGATATTCCGCTTGTCCACGCCGGAATCGTCGATCGCCTGCTTGACCGCGGGCCAGGCGATCTCGGCCAGCGTCCTGTCGGGCTGCTTGGCGAACCTGACCATGCCGGCGCCGATCACGGACACCTCACGCATCGGCTTCCTCCATCCCGCGGGGGCGGAAGGCGTAGCTCGAGAGCGCCCGTCCGCCGCCGTCGCTGCCGAGCACCGCGATGGTGAGCTCGACCTCCATCTCCATCGAGAGCCGGTGGTCGTCGGCGTCCACCACATGGGTGAACACGCGCACGCCCTCGGGGAGGTCGACATAGCCCGCGACATAGGGAACCGTCCAGCCGCGCGGCGCCACGTGGACGGTGGAGTAGCTGTAGAGCCGTCCCGAGCGGCCCAGCGCCAGCGGCCGGATATCCTCGCCCATGCATTCGGGGCAGAGCGCGACCGGCGGGAACACCCGGGCCGCGCAGTCGGCGCATTCCGAGCCGATCAGGGTCGGCCGGCCGTCATCGCCGATTCTGACCGCCTCGCCCGCGATCAGCGGCGGTTCCGCATGCGCCGTCTCGGCCAAGCTGGACTCCCTCTCCCGGAGGCTTCCGGATGGAGCCAATCTATTCGGATCGCCGCGCCGGGCAAGGACAAACGGCAAACCGCGCCGGCGGGGGGTTTCGATTGACTCCCCGGGGCGCCGGCCGACAATGTCGGAGGGAGTGCGCTCGACGCACCCATTCATCGGGTAACAGGTCATGAGGATTGGCTTCCGCGGGTTGCGGCGCGCCGCCCTTGGCCCGGTCGCGGCCGCGGCGGGGCTGCTCGTCACGGCGCCGGCCCTTGCCGGCGGCTCGGCGGTGGTGTTCATGTACCACCGCTTCGGCGAGGACACCCTCCCGTCGACCAACACCACCCTCGCCCAGCTCGACGCGCATATCGAGACCCTCAAGAACGGGCAATTCACCGTCCTGCCGCTGCCGCAGATCGTCGCGGCGATCCGCGAGAAGCGGTCGCTGCCCGACCGCACGGTCGGGCTCAGCGTCGACGACGCCTTTCTGTCGCTCTACGACGAGGGCTGGCCCCGGCTGCGCAAGGCAGGGCTGCCCTTCACCCTGTTCGTCGCCACCGACCCGATCGACCGCGGGTACAGGAACTACATGGGCTGGGACCAGATCCGCGAGCTGGCGGCGGCCGGGGTGACCATCGGCAGCCAGACCGCCTCGCACCCGCATATGCCGCTGCTGCCGCCGGGGAAGAACGCCGCCGAGCTGGCGAGGTCGAACAAACGCCTGAAGCAGGAGCTCGGGAAGCGGCCTTCGCTGTTCGCCTATCCCTTCGGCGAGATCAGCAGCGCGGCGCGGAACGAGGTCGGCAAGGCCGGCTTCGTGGCTGCGTTCGGCCAGCATTCGGGGGTGCTCTATCACGGCGCCGACCATCTCTATCTGCCGCGCTTCGCGATGAACGAGACCTATGGCAGCCTCGACCGGTTCCTTCTCGCGGCCAACGCCCTGCCGATCGAGGCGAAGGACATCGCGCCCGCCGATCCGCTGCTCACCCGGCGCAACAACCCGCCCGCCTTCGCCTTCACCGTCGCCGGGGCCGCGCTCCGCGAACTCCGCTCGATGGCGTGCTACGCATCCGGCCAGGGCCGCGCGGCGCTGGAACGGCGGGAGCGAGGCCGGGTCGTCGTCAAGCTCGCCGAAGCCTTCCCGCCCGGCCGCGCCCGCATCAACTGCACCCTGCCGGCCGGCGAGGGCCGCTGGCGCTGGTTCGGCATGCAGTTCTTCGTGCCCGGGCCCTAGGCGGCGGAGCGCATCTTCAGCTTGAGGCCGACGATCCGGTAGATGTCGAGCCCGGTCAGGCTGACGATCTCGCCGAGCGGCAGGCTGGTCTCCGACAGCAGCACCTTGGCGAAGCTGTGCGGGCTGCGGCAGCGTCCCCGCGGCCTGGGCGAATCGACCGGCCCGGAAGCGCGCGCGCGCACCCGCACGCCGTCATCGAGGCCGCGTTCGATGGCCTCCCGCAGGGCGCGCTCGTAGCGTTCCTTGTCGGCCCGCAGCTTGGCTTCCGAGTAGGCGACGAAATCCGCGACGTCGCGCGCGTCGAACCCGTCGGCGTGGCGCGGCAGCCGCATGGGCCGGACCGTTTCGGCAGGCTTCCTCGTGGCTTCCTGCAACGTCATGCCGTGGCGCCGGGCGAGCCTGCGCGCGGCGTCCAGCGCGTTCGCGCGCTCACCCGGGAACGGGCTCTCCGCGGCAACCTTGAGCAGCGCGTCGAGCCGCGTCCGCTCGTCGGCGGAGAGCGGCGTCTTGGTTTCCGGTATGCAGGCGCGGGCTGCCATGGCGGAAGCCTAGCACAAATCGTCCCGGCGCAACCCCGTCGGGCGCCCGCGCTTGAACGACGCGCGTCCTTCCCCCATCTTGCATCCTGGAAGGGCACGGCTGCGACGCGGCCGCGCCGCGAAACCCGCACAGAGCCGGGAGATCCCCCGCCGATGACAAGCGCAACCGGCCCGGCCAGGGTGGTCAAGCCGGTCACCGAATACGGCCCGCTCGCCGTGTTCTTCGCCGCCTATATGCTGTCCGACCTGATCGCCGCGACCGCCGCGCTGATGATCGCCACCGCGGCCGCGCTCGCGCTGTCCTACGCGGTCAGCCGGCAGGTGCCGCTGATGCCGCTGATCACCGCCGGCGTCGTCGGCGTGTTCGGCGGCCTCACGCTGTGGCTCAACGACGAGACCTTCATCAAGGTCAAGCCGACCATCGTGCAGGGGCTGATCGCGGCGGTATTGCTGGGCGGGCTCGCCTTCCGCAAGGCGCTGCTCAAGCCGGTGCTCGGCGCGGCCTGGCACATGAACGACCAGGGCTGGACCAGGCTGACCTTCCGCTTCGGCTTGTTCTTCGCCGCGATGGCGCTGCTCAACGAGCTGGTGTGGCGCACCCAGAGCACCGATTTCTGGGTCAGCTTCAAGGTGTTCGGCATCATGGGGCTCAGCTTCCTGTTCATCCTGACCCAGCTGCCCCTGCTCAACCGCTACCGCGCCGAGAATTGATCGGCGCCGAATTCGTCCTATTTCTCCCTCAACGCAGCCGCCGCAGACCGGAGCAGCCATGTTCATCCAGACCGAGCAGACCCCCAACCCGGCGACCCTGAAGTTCCTGCCGGGCCGGACGATCATGGCCACGGGAACCGCCCATTTCGCAAATCCCGAAATGGCGGGCTCCGCGCCCCTGGCCGCGCGGCTGTTCGCGGTCGACGGGGTGACGGCGGTGTTCTTCGGCGCCGATTTCGTCAGCGTCACCAAGGACGACGCCATCGAGTGGTACGTCCTCAAGCCGTCGATCCTCGGCGCCCTGATGGAGCATCTGACGGCCGGGCTGCCGATCGTGGACGAGAGCGCCGATGCGTCCCTGCCCGAGACCGACGACGACGAGGTGGTGACGCAGATCAAGGACCTGCTCGACACCCGCGTCCGGCCTGCGGTGGCGATGGACGGGGGCGACATCATCTTCCACGGCTTCGAGGAAGGCGTGGTCTATTTGCAGATGCAGGGCGCCTGCCAGGGCTGCCCGAGCTCGACGGCGACCCTCAAGATGGGGGTCGAGAACCTGCTCCGCCACTACGTCCCCGAGGTCGCCCGCGTCGAGGCGGTGATCTAGGGCCGGCGACGCGGCCGGGGCACGCCCCTTCGACAAGCTCACGGCAGGCACTCCCGTCCGCCGCCTGGCGATCCGCATGAACCCGCGCGAACCGGTCGCTCATCGCGAGGCGGTTTGCGGAAATCGGCCGGCGGAAGCCGGCTGACTTCGCGGCTCTTCGCCGCGCCCGCCGGCCGGGGCCGACACAAGAGACAATGACCGAACCCAAATCCTTCGCGGCGCTGCGCCATCCGGGCGGGCGCGCCTATCTCGCCGGCGCGATGCTGGCGATGATGGCCGACAATATCGAGCACGTTATCAGCTACTGGATGATCTACCAGAAGTTCGAATCGCCGGCGCTCGCCGGCTTCGCGGTGTTCTCCCACTGGGTGCCGTTCCTCCTCTTCTCGGTCTATGCCGGGGCGCTCGCCGACCGGTTCGACCCGCGCCGCATCATCCAGCTCGGCATGGTGCTGTTCATGATCTCCTCGTCGGGCTGGGGCATCCTGTTCCTCACCGATTCGCTGGAGATGTGGCACGCCGCCCTATTGCTGGTCCTGCACGGGTTCTCGGGCGTGATCTGGGCGCCCGCGGCGCAGCTCCTGGTGCACGACATCGTGGGCCCCGCCCAGCTCCAGAGCGCCGTCCGGATGATCGCGTCGGGGCGGCAGCTCGGCATCCTGCTCGGCCCAGCGGTGGGCGGCGGGCTGATGCTGGCCTTCGGCCCCGCCTGGGGAATCCTGCTCAACGTCTTCATCTACCTGCCGCTGACGCTGTGGCTGTGGAAGGCGCCCTACGGGCCCGCCTTCCGGTCCGGCCCGCGCCCGCCCGGCCGCGCGTTCGCCGGCCTGGCGGAAATCCTCGCGACGCTGCGGGACATCGCGTCGAACCGGACCATCGTCTGGATGATGCTGCTGGCGGGCTGCGCCTCGTTCCTGGTCGGCAACGCCCATCAGGCGCAGATGCCGGAGTTCGCGCACCATCTGGGGCACGATGACGGGCTGCATTACAGCGCCCTGCTCGCCGCCACCGCGGCCGGGGCGCTGATTGCCGGCATCGTGCTGGAAAGCCGGGGGCTGCTGGCGGCCCGGCCCCGGACCGCCTGCGTTCTGGTGGCTCTCTGGTGCGGCGCGATCGCCGGCTTCGCGTCGGCGACGAGCTACCCGCTGGCCCTCCTACTCCTGTTCGCCGCGGGCTTTCTCGACCTCTCCTACAACGCGATGGCGATGACGATGGTGCAGCTCAACGCGCCGGAGGCGATCCGCGGCCGGGTGATCGGGCTCTACAACATGGCGTCGCTCGGTCTCCGCTCGTTCAGCGGCATCACCGTCGGGCTCGGCGGCAGCGTGATCGGAATCCACTGGTCGCTCGGGCTCAGCGCGGGCGCGCTGCTGGTCGTCACCATCGTGCTGCTGTCGCTGATGCTGGGCGGCGCGCGGCGCGGCCCGGCCTAGGACGGACGGCCCCGGAGCCTCAGTACTGCGGCAGCGAGGGGTCTACGCGCTCGGCCCAGGCGTTGATGCCGCCGCCGACATTGGTCGCCCCGTCATAGCCCTGCTGGCGCAGCCACATGGTGACCTTCATGCTGCGGTTGCCGGTGCGGCAGAGCACGGCGATGGTCGCGTCCGAGGGCAGCTCGTCGAGCCGTTCGGGCACGCTTCCCATGGGGATGTCGAGGCTGCCGGACAGCGCGCTGATCGCGAGCTCGTGCGGCTCGCGTATGTCGAGCAGGACGTGGCTCTCGCCCGCCCTGCGCATGCGGTCGAGCTCCTCGACCCCGATCTCCAGCGGCACCTCGTCCATCTCTCGTCTCCGCCCGCCGCTCAGATCTTGGAGATTTCGAAGGTCGAGGGGGCGAACAGGTCCTCGGCGGTCAGCTTGCGGACCGACAGCCCCTGGTCATAGGAGTAGCGCGTGATCGTCTCGATCTCGTGGGCGCATTCGGCGACCCCGTAGCGCCAGTAATCCTCGCCCATGAACGCCCGCGTCTCCAGCGCCTCGGCTTCCACCCAGGGCAGGGTGACGTTGAGCGCGGCGATCTCGCGCACCTCTTCAAGGGCGATCGCCTTGGCCTTGAGCAACGCCTTGTACAGGCTCCCCGGGAGCCATGGATATTGCTCGGCGAGCGATTTCTTGACCCCCATCAGATGCATGATCGGGAACAGCTTGGTCTTTTGCCAATAGGCCCGCTCGACCGCGCGGTAATCGGGGAACAGCCGGGCGATATCGGGCTTGCCCTGGAGGAAGCTCGACGGCGCGCGGGCGGTGAGCAGCGCGTCCAGCTCGCCGGCCTCGAACAGCTCGACCAGGGTCTTGTCCTCGGGGATCGGCTGGAGGTCGACCCCGTTGGTCAGCACGAGCGGCGTCCGTTCGTCCCGTCCGGCCTCCTCCTGCCCGCCCGAGCGCCAGTGGATCTCGTTCGGCTTCACGCCGTACTCGTCCTCCAGCATGCCGCGCATCCAGACCGGCGCGGTCATCTGGTATTCGGGCAGGCCGACCATCCTGCCGCGCAGGTCCTCCGGCTTCTCGATGCCCTTGTCGGTACGGATATAGATCCCGGAATGGCGGAACACCCGCGAGACGAAGGCGGGGATGCCGACGAACGGGCTCTGGTCCCGCGCGGTGACGATCATGAAGCTGGAGAACGACAGCTCGCAGGCGTCGAATTCCTGGAAGCGGAAGGCGCGGAAGAACACCTCCTCCGGCTCCATCGGGATGAAGGTGACCTCGCAGCCCTCGACCTCGACCCGTCCGTCCTTGATCGCCGCGACCCGGTCGTAATCGCCGCACGCGATGGTAAGCGGAACCTTGGCGACCATGGATGCCTCCCTGCCCTTGCCGTCGCCGGAACCTAGCGTTGCGGCGACGCCCCCGCAATCCTCAGACCTTGAACACCGCCTGGACTTCGGGCGGGAACAGATCCTCCGGCGCGATCTTCGCGTGGCAGACGCCCTGCTCGAAGCCGTATTGCAGGAACGCCTCCAGCGTCGTCCGGTTGGGCTCGATGCCGTAGGGGAAGAAATCCTCGCCGAACAGCGCGCGCGCCTCGGCGGCGGCGTCGAAGCACCAGGCGAAGGGAAACCGCGTGGCGGTGATTTCCTGGGCCCGGCGCATCGCGTTGCGCTTGGCCTCCTCGAACGCGTCGAAGAGGTTCATCGCGATCCAGCGATTGGCCTCGAAGACGTCGCCCCTCAGCGCGATCACGTGCATGATCGGGAAGATCCCGGTCTCCCGGTAATACGCCTCCTCGATCTCGCGGTAATCGGGGTAGAGCCGGACGATGTCGCCGCTGCCGTCCTCGGCGGCCTCCGGGGGGTGGGCGCTCATCGCCACGTCGATATCGCCCGCGAGCAGCATGTCGTTGAGGCTGCGTTCGGGTTCCGGGCGGTAGTCGATGCCGTCGGGCAGGCGGAGCGCGACCTTCTCCACCCGTCCCGGCTGGTTGACGCCGGCCTGCACCCATTCGATGGCGGTCAGCGGCACGCCGACCTGGTGGGCGATCCATCCGCGGGTGTAGATCGAGGCGGTCTGCGCCCATTCCGGGACGCCGACCCGCTTGCCGGCGAGCTCCTCCGCCCCCTTGAGCGGGCTGCCGGCGCGCACGTAGAGCGAGGACTGGCGGAACACGCGCGAGGGAAACACCGGGATCGCGGTCAGCGACTCGTCGCCCTGCGACTTGAGCGAGACGTATTTCCCCATCGACATCTCCGAGACGTCCCATTCCCGGAACCTGGTGAAGCGGAAGAATATCTCCTCGATGGTGAGCTTCAGGTAGTTGAGCGCGATCCCTTCCGCCCTGACCTCGCCGGTGACGAGGTCGTGGAAGTGGTCGTATTCGCTGGCGGCGAAGGCGAGGGTCAGCGGGGCCATGCGATTTCCCCCGCTCAGCCCGTCCCGGCCCGGTCGGCGGCGGCGCAGATGCCGTTCCAGTAGTTCTCCCACACCATCAGGTTGATCCGGCAGGCGTCGACCACCGCGTCCTCCATGCCGAGTTCGGCGGCGAACCGGGCGACCGCGTTCCAGCCGATGTCGGAGTGCTCGACATCGGCCTCGCCGTGGATCTTGAAGAAGCTCAGCTTGTCGTCGTCGATGCCGAGCGTCTCGCGCCAGCGCTTGCGTTCCAGCCCGAGCCAGCCGAGCTCGCCGAGCTCGCCCGCGCCGTAGCCCGGCAGCGCCGAACGCTCGGCGCAGGTGTTGGCGACCAGCCCCTCCAGCCAGTGCCGGTTGGTCATCAGGGCCTCCCAGGCGAGCCAGCTCAGCCGGGTCGAGTCGAGCAGCGGTGCGGCGCGGATCTCTTCCCGGTCGAGGCCGAGACAGACGCCCAGATCCTCGACGATCTCCCAGTGCGGCTGGCCGCCGCCGTATTCGTGGTCGGCGACGATCTCCTGCGAACAGGCGTGGATGATGTCGAGCTTGATGTCCCATTCCGGACAGTTGGTGGCGACCCGGAGTTTCAGGACGGAGTTGCGGAACCTGGTGTTCTGGCGGTGCTGCATCACGAAGATGCGCGCCCGTTCCAGGGTCGCCTCCTCGTTGTAGATGCGAACCCGCCGGGCGAATTCGTCCACCACCTCGTCGAGCCGGTCGATGACGTTGCTGGCAGTCATGCGGGTATGTTCCCTGCTGGTTCGGGGGAGTTCGTTCGGGAGGGTTCGCGGCGCGGCTAGGGCGCGCGCCAGAAACCGCCGCCGGACTGGATGCGCTCTTCGGCGAGCCGGTCGATTATATCGCAAACCACCAGCGCGGCATTGGTCTGGGCGGAACGGCTGGACCATGCGAGGTGGAGGGTGCGCGAGATCCTGGGACGGGCGATCCTCGCCGCATGAAGCCGCCCGCTGCGGACCGCGTCCTGCACCGCGCCGAGGGGCAGGATCGTCGCCCCGATCCCGGCCTCGACGAGCTCGCGCACGGTGGCCACCGAATCCACCTCGCAGGAGACCTGGATGACGATGCCGCGCTCTTCCGCCGCGCGCTCGACCAGCATGCGCGTGCCGTGCGGCCGGCTCGGCAGGATCAGCGGCAGGTTGCGCAGCCTGGCCAGCGCGACTTTCTCGGTCCCGTCGAAACCGTCATCCGCGTCGGACGAGATGTAGAACAAATCCTCGATCAGCAGCGGCTTGCTCTCGATCCCCTTGATCGCGGTCGGATTGTAGGTGAAGCCGAGGTCGATGCGGCCCTCGTCGAGCCATTTCATGACCTCTTCGCTCAGCCCTTCGACCAGGTTGAGCGCGATGCCGGGAAAGGCCTCGCCGCAATACTGCACGATGCGGGTTGCGAGCAGCGCGCTCGCCGTCGGCGTGACGCCCAGCGCGAGCGGGCCGCGCGGCGGGCCGGCGAGGTCGATCACCTCCTGCCTGGCGAGCTCGATCTGGCGCAGGATGGCATGCGCGTGCTTGAGCAGCGCATCGCCCGCCTCGGTGGTCCTCACCCCGCGCGAATGGCGCACCAGCAGCGCCGAGCCGAGCTCGTCCTCCAGCTTGCGGACCTGGAAACCGAGCGCCGGCTGCGCGACCCGGACCCGTTCCGCTGCCTTGGTAAAGCTCTTCGCCTGGACGACCTCCACGAAATAGCGCAGCTGGCGCACGTCCATGGCGCGAATCCCCTCCCCGACACGGTTCAGGATACACGGAGCCGTGAGGATCACCATAGCGCATGGATACGAAACTCTTTTTCGACCCGGTAAACCTATCGTGAGGTGCCGCGCGGGTACCTGCGCCCGCCCATTCTCTCTATGGTCGAACGATGCACGCGGACCGTGCGATATCTCGACGGAGGCGTTGAACCGGGATGCGCTATATCGCGGTCGGGCTCGCCTTCGGCTGCGCCTGGGCGGCGATCCAGTATCTGCGCGGCGAGATGACGGCGCTGCCGCAACTCGCCGCGCCGGTCCTGCTGTGCGGGGCGTTCGGCGCGCTGCTCTGGGGGCTGCGCTGGGCGCTGGTCCGGCTCGTCGGACGGCGCCGCCGGCCCTGACTCAGATGTCGGCGTAGACGTGGGTCTCGGCCGCGGCGCCGGGATGCACCACCGCGCCGTTCACCGCGGGCCCGACGGTCTGGGCGTAGCGCCAGATCGCGCCGGAGTTGTGGTTCGTCCTGCGCGGCTTCCACTTCTTCTTGCGCGCGCCGAGCTCCTTCTTCGTCAGCGCCACGTCGAGCCTGCCCTTCACCGCGTCGATCGAGATCCTGTCGCCCTCCTCGAGCAGCCCGATCGGCCCGCCGACGGCGGCCTCCGGCCCGACATGGCCGATGCAGAACCCGCGCGTGCCGCCGGAGAAGCGCCCGTCGGTGATCAGGGCCACGCTCTCGCCCATGCCGAGCCCGTAAAGCGCCGCGGTGGTCGACAGCATCTCGCGCATGCCGGGCCCGCCGCGCGGCCCCTCGTAGCGGATGACGATCACCTCGCCCTCGGCGATGCGGCGGTTGACCACCGCGTCGAAGGCATCCTCCTCGCAGTCGAACACCCGCGCCGGGCCCTCGAATTTCAGCCGGGCGAGCCCGGCGACCTTCACGATCGCCCCCTCGGGCGCGAGGTTGCCCTTGAGCCCGACGACGCCGCCGGTCGGCGAGAGCGGCTCGGACACCCGGTAGAACACGTCCTGGTCCTCAGGGAAGCGCACCTTCGCGTAGTTCTGGCGCAGGGTCTTGCCGGTGACCGTCAGGCAGTCCCCTTCGAGCAGCCCGGCATCGAGCAGCTCCTTGATCACCACGCCGACGCCGCCGGCCTCGTACATGGCGCGCGCGGTGTGCTTCCCGCCCGGCATCAGGTCGGCGATATAGGGGGTGCGCTTGAAGATCGCGGCCACGTCGTCGAGCGTGTAGCGGATGCCCGCTTCGTGGGCGATCGCCGGCAGATGGAGCCCGGCATTGGTCGAGCCGCCGGTCGCCGCGACCACCGTCGCCGCGTTGTCGAGCGCCTCGCGGGTCACCACGTCGCGCGGGCGGATGCCCTTCTTCAGCGCGCCCATCGCCGCCCGGCCCGAGGCCTCGACCATCGAATCGCGGGATTCGTAGACCGCCGGCGCGCCCGCCGAGGCGGGCAGGGCGATGCCGATCGCCTCGGAGACGCAGGCCATGGTGTTGGCGGTGAACTGGCCGCCGCAGGACCCGGCGCAGGGGCAGGCCGCGGCTTCGAGCTCGTCGAGCGCCGCCTTCGACATCTTGCCGGCGGCGTGCTGCCCGACCCCCTCGAACACGTCGACGATGGTCACGTCGCGGCCCTGGAAGCGGCCCGGAAGGATGGTGCCGCCATAGACGAACACCGAGGGCACGTTGAGCCTGACCATGGCCATCATCATCCCCGGCAGCGACTTGTCGCAGCCGGCGAGACCGACCAGCGCGTCGTAGCAATGCCCGCGCATGGTGAGCTCGACCGAGTCGGCGATGACCTCGCGGCTGACCAGCGAGGACTTCATGCCGTCATGGCCCATCGCGATCCCGTCGGTGACGGTGATGGTGGCGAATTCGCGCGGCGTGCCGCCGGCGTCCGAGACTCCGCGCTTGGCCGCCTGCGCCTGGCGCGACAGCGAGATGTTGCAGGGCGCGGCCTCGTTCCAGCAGGTGGCGACGCCGACCAGCGGCTGGTGCACCTCCTCGTCGGTCAGCCCCATGGCGTAGAGGAAGGCGCGGTGCGGCGCCCGTTCGGGCCCCTCGGTCACGTGGCGGCTGGGCAGCTTCGCCTTGTCAAAACCCCTGCGCGTCCTGCGGCCGCGCGCCCGTGTCGTCGAATCCGGCATGTCGCTCCCCGTCCCGTGCGGAAACCCGCCGCACCATAGCCGGGGCCGGTTGGGGTGGCCAGCGCGCGTCCTTCGATACGCCCCCTTCGGCGGTTACGCCGCCGCCAGGCGGTCGATGGCTTCGCTCAGGCGGTCGCGCGAGCGGTGCAGGTCGGCGCGGCGCTCGCGCTGTTCCTCGACCACGGCTTCCGGCGCGCGGGAGACGAATTTCTCGTTGGCGAGCTTGGCGTCGATCTTTCCGATCTCGCCGGCGAGCTTGCCGAGCTCCTTCTCCAGCCGCGACTTCTCGGCCGCGATGTCGATCACCGCGCCGACCGGGAGCGCGAACACCGCCTCGTCGACCACCGCCTGCACCGCCCCCTCGGGCAGCGGCGCATCGTCGCCGAGGACGATGTTGTCGAGCCTGGCGAGACGCCGCAGGAGCCCGTCGTGACGCTCGATCCGCGCCTTCGTGTCCGCCCCGGCGCCGCGCACCACCAGGCCCAGCCGGGCCCCCGGCGGGACGTTGATCTCGGCGCGGACCCCCCGGACGGTGGACACCGCGCGGACCACCCAGTCCATCTCCGCCTTCGCGTCGGCCCGCACCAGCGAGGCCGGAAGCTCCGGCCAGCGCCCGTCGATCAGCAGGCCCCCGCGCGGCGCGTCCCCGGGCGCCAGCGCCGCCCACAGCTCTTCCGTCACGAAGGGCATGATCGGGTGAAGCATGTGCAGCAGCGCGTCCAGCGTCCACGCCATGGTGGCCCGGGTCTCGGCCTGCTCCGCCGCCGTGCCGCCATCGAGGATCGGCTTGGTGAACTCGATGTACCAGTCGCAGAACGTGTTCCAGGTGAAGCGGTAGAGCGCCTGCGCGGCATCGTTGAAGCGGTAGGCGGATATCGCCGCCGCGGCCTCGGACGCGGCCGCCGCGGTCTCGCCCACGATCCAGCGGTTGACGGTGAGCGCCGCCGCCTGCGCATCGAAGCCCGGGTCGGCCCGGCAACCGTTCATCTGCGCATAGCGGGCGGCGTTCCAGATCTTGGTGACGAAGTTGCGGTAGCCCGCGATCCGCCCCGGGGAGAGCTTTATGTCGCGCCCCTGGGCGGCGAGCGCGGTCAGGGTGAAGCGCAGCGCGTCGGCGCCGTAGGTCTCGATCACCTCGAGCGGGTCGAGCACGTTGCCCTTGCTCTTCGACATCTTCTGGCCGCGCTCGTCGCGCACCAGAGCGTGGATGTAGACCGTCTCGAAGGGGATCTCGTGCCGGAAGCGCAGCCCCATCATCGCCATCCGCGCGACCCAGAAGAAGATGATGTCGAACCCGGTCACCAGCACGCTGGTCGGGTAGTAGCGCGCGAGCTCGCCGGTCTCCTCCGGCCAGCCCAGCGTCGAGAACGGCCACAGCGCCGAGGAGAACCAGGTGTCGAGCACGTCCGAATCCTGGCTCAGCGCGACATCCTTGCCGTAATGGTCGCGGGCGGCGGCCCGCGCCTCCGCCTCGGTCATCTCGACGAAGAAGGTTCCGTCGGGGCCGAACCAGGCCGGGATCCGGTGGCCCCACCAGATCTGGCGCGAGATGCACCAGGGCTGGATGTTCTTCATCCACTCGAAATAGGTGTGCTCCCAGTGCTTCGGCACGAAGCGGATGCGGCCGCTCTCGACCGCCTCGATCGCCGGTCCGGCGAGGGCTTCGGCGTCGACGAACCACTGGTCGGTCAGCATCGGCTCGATGACCACCCCGGAACGGTCGCCATGGGGGATCGTCATCGGGTTGTCCTCGACCGATTCGACGAGCCCCGCCGCCTCCAGCTCTTCCAGCACCCGTTCGCGCGCCGCCTCCCGGGTCAGCCCCCTCAGGCGTTCGGGCACGTTGTCGTTGAGATTGGCGTCCGCGTCGAAGATCGACACCATGTCGAGCCCGTGGCGGCGGCCCACCTCGAAATCGTTGAAATCGTGCGCCGGGGTGATCTTGACCGCGCCCGAGCCCTTCTCCGGGTCGGAATATTCGTCGGCGACGATCGGCAGCCGGCGCCCGACGATGGGCAGCACCGCGTGCCGGCCGACCAGGTCGCGGTAGCGCTCGTCGTCGGGATGGACCGCCACCGCGGTGTCGCCCAGCATGGTCTCCGGCCGGGTCGTGGCGACGACGATCCGGCGCCCGCCGCCGTCCTCGATCGGGTAGGCGAAGTACCACAGCCGGCCGGTGACCTCGCGCTGCTCGACCTCGAGGTCGGAGATCGCGGTGTGCAGCTCGGGATCCCAGTTGACCAGCCGCTTGTCGCGGTAGATCAGCCCGTCCTTGTAGAGCTCGACGAACACCCGGCGGACCGCCTGCGACAGACCGTCATCCATGGTGAAGCGCTCGCGGCTCCAGTCGCAGGACGCGCCGAGCCGGCGCAGCTGGCCGGTGATGGTGCCGCCCGACTCGGCCTTCCACTCCCAGACCCGCCGGATGAAGGCGTCGCGGCCGAGATCGTGACGCGTCCTGCCCTCCGCGGCGAGCTGGCGCTCGACCACCATCTGGGTGGCGATACCGGCGTGGTCGGTGCCCGGCTGCCACAGCGCGTCGCGCCCCCGCAGGCGCGCGAAGCGGATCAGGATGTCCTGCAGCGTGTTGTTGAGCGCGTGGCCCATATGCAGGCTGCCGGTGACGTTGGGCGGCGGGATGACGATCGAATAGGGCGCGCGCCCGGCGCCCGGCCCGGCGGCGCGGCCGCAGGCGAACGCGCCCGCCTCCTCCCAGCGCGCGTAGATGCGGTCTTCGACTTCGGCAGGCCGATAGGTCTTGTCCATCTTCGTCTTGGTGCGGTTCAGGAAATACGGATGCCGCTCAACCCTCGGCGGCGGACTCTCCCCGGCGCGACAGGCGCTCGATCTCGCGCCGGACCAGGCGTTCGACGATCGCGGGAAGGTTGGCGTCGAGCCACTCCTTGATCAATGGCCGCATCGCCTCCCGCGCCATCTCCTCGACCGTCTTGCCCTCGGGCTCGCGCGGCGCTCCGAGCCCGGCGGCGGCCTCGGCGATGGTCGCGAAGGAGGCCGACGCGGCGCTCTCCGTCTCCGCCGCGACGAGATCCTCCTCCGGCGCTTCGGCCGCGTCGTCCGCGGCGTCCGGCGGCTCGTCCCCGGCGGCGTCGCGGGCCGCCGCGGCGGTCACGATATCGACCACGGAACCGTCGTCGCGGATTTCCTGGGTCAGGTCGAGGATCGTCGAATCGTCCGCATCCGCGCGCCCGGCCGTCCCCGCCCGTTCGGAGACGACCTCGCGTATCGAGGCCAGGATCTCCTCGTTCGAGTGCTGTCCGCGCGCGCCGGGTTCATTCATCGTCGGTCTTCCTGGGTCCGTCGGCCGGCCGTCACTTGCCGATATCGAGGCCGTGCCAACGCTCGCGGGTCCGGCGGTAATTCACGCGCGGATCGTACAGATCGACCTCGAGCCCGAGGCTGTCCGCGGTGAGCTGTCCCAGCGCCGAGCGCAGCGCGTAGCTGGCGACCACCAGGTCGCGGCGCGCCCGCACCAGGCTCACCCGCGAATCGAGCAACTCCTGCTCGGCGTCGAGCACGTCGAGCACCGTCCGGGACCCGACCAGGGCCTCCTGTTCGACGCCCTCGAGCGCGATCCGGGCCGCGCGCTCGGCTTCCGAAAACGCGGAAATGCCGCCCTCGGCGGTCTTGTAGTCCTCCCATCTCTGGGTCGCCGCGGTGGCCGCGGCGCGGACCGCGCGCACCGATTCGTTGCGCAGCCGGACGACCGCGTGCTTGGCCTCGCGGACACGCGAAGACACCGCGCCCGACTGGTAGAGCGGCACCGACACCCGCCCGGTCACCGCGAAGACATCGGTCTTCGCGTCCGAATCGCTCGCGTCGAGGGCGCGGCTCAGCCGCCCCGACAGGCTCACCGTGGGGTACAGCTCGCCCGCGACCAGGTCGACGGCGTGCCGCGCGGCGCGCTCGGCATGGCGCGCCGCGGTCACCGCGAAGCTGTCCGACCGCGCCCCGGCCACGGCGTCCTGCTCGGTCGCCGGCAGCTTGCCGAGCGGTTCCACCTCGCTGAGCCCGTCCGCGGCGACGCCGACGATGTCGGCGAAGCTCGCCCGCGAGTCGGCGAGATTGCCGCGCGCGCGGATCAGCTCGGCGGTCGCGCGCGACAGCCGGGAGCGCGCCAGCGCCACGTCGGTGCGGGTCACCTCGCCGACGCGGAAACGGTCGCTGGTGGCCTCGAGCTGGCGCTTGAGCACACGCTCGTTGTTGACGCTGAGCTCGACCACCGCCCGGTCGCGCACCACGTTGACATAGGCGGTCAGCGCCGACAGCAGCACCTCCTGCTCGACCGAGGACAGCCGCGCGCGGCCGGCCAGGATGTTCTCCTCGGCCCGCAGGGTCTGCGCCTGGTTGCGGCCGCCGCGGTAGACGTTCTGGGTCACCGAGATGCCGAGCTGATACGGGAGGGAGCTGTCTCCCTCCCGCTCTCCGACGTTCGGAGGCATCATGCGGGTGTAGCGGGTCTCCTGCATCCCCGCGCTCCCCTCGACGACCACCCTGGGCCGCCAGTTGGCGAGCGCCTGGCCGATCCCCTCGTCGGCGCCGCGCAGCCGCGCCCGCTCCGCGGCGAGACGGGGGCTGTTCTGATAGGCCTGGACCAGCGCCTCGCGGATGGTCAGCGCATCCGCCGGCACGGTCGGCGCGGTGCCGAGCACGGCGACGAGGGCTGCGGCCAGCACCGGTGCCCGCCAAGCCTTGGACAGTGTCGCGTTCATAGGACGAACCGTTCCGCTTTCTCGAATCCCGGGAGCGGCAAGGTGCCGGCATCGAACGCGACGCGCTGCGATACGCCACCGCCGCCGCGGACCGCGCATGTCGCGCGCCCCGGCGGGGAGCCCCGCGTCACCACCGCCGCCAGCCGGCCGTTCTCCGCCAGCTGAGCGGTCAGCGCCGTTCCGATTTCCGGCACCGCTCCACCCACGAGAATCGCGTTATAGGGCGCTTGGTCAGGATAGCCCGCCGCCAGCTCGCCGTCGACGACAATCACGTTGTCGATATCGGCGCGGGCGAGGTTCCGCCGCGCGGCCTCGGCGAGGGCGGGATCGCATTCGAGCGCCACCACGGTCGAGCACAGCCGGGCCAGCACGGCGCTGGAATAGCCGGTGCCGCAGCCGATATCGAGCACGATGTCGCCGGGCGACAGCTGGAGCATCTGCACCAGCCGGGCGAACACCATCGGCTCCATCAGGAACCGTCCGCCCTCCAGCGGCAGGTCCTTGTCGACATAGGCGACCGGGGCCAGGCGGTCGGGGACGAAGTCCTCCCGCGGGAGCTCCGAAAGCGCCGCGATCAGGGCTTCGTCGACCACCTTGTTGGTGCGCAGCTGGCTGTCCACCATGGACAGGCGCCGGTCGGCGAACGGGTCCATCCTGCCTCCTGCGGCCGCGCGGCCCCGCGGCCGCGCCGGCTCCCGAGCTATACAAATTCCCCGGCGCCAGCACAACGCCACCCGTTCCCCTGCCCCGCCGTTTGGCGTAAAACGGCCCCCCGACCCCCCCGGCCCGGTGGGAGAGTGGCTATCCAGCGGACTGCAAATCCGTTCACGCCGGTTCGAGTCCGGCCCGGGCCTCCAATCCTTTCAAGGGGTTAGCGAAAATTGGCGAAATCGGTCGAAGGGGGTTGGCAGCATTTTGGCAGCAACGGGCGACACTGCGGTGAACCTCTACGATCTATTCAGCGACCGCATCCCGGCGGGCGTGGCGCGGCTGGCGCGCGAGCTTGATCTATCCGAGGCGGAAATCCTGTCTGCCGCGCTGGTTCGGGGGCTCGCCCATATCGACGCCGAGCGCGACCGGGCGGCGGTCATGCGGGAAGCGGCCCGGCCGGTCCACTACCTGAATGCGACGCTCGCGGCGCTCAGGAACGGCGCCGCCCAGCCGGGAGAATGACATGCGGATGATCGTTACTGCGGCCCTCGCCGTGAGCCTCACCGCCGGCGCGGCTGGCGCGTGCGAGGTCGAAGACTGGCGGTGGACGTACACGGCGATGATGAAAGCGCTCCAGGTAGAGGGCGTGACCACCTGCGCCAAGGGCGAGATGTCCATCCGCATCTACGAAGGAGACGGCGAGAAGCCCGAGTTCCTAGCCGTCGACACCGCCTATATCGAGCGGCACGTATTCCAGTCGCTCGTTACCGGCATCGAGGCGAAACCCGCCAAGCTGACTATCAAGTACACCATCGACGCGGAATAGCGGGATGCCTTGCATGTGGAGATGCAGGGGCCGGCATGGCTTCACCATGTCGCACCGCGCGGCTTCCAGCGCGCGATAGCCGAGTGTCTGGACTGACCCCCAAAGGAACGAGCAACGGGAGAGAGCCATGCGCCCGATCATCGCCGCCGCCCTCGCCGTCATGCTGGCGGGGGAGGCGGTCGGGACGTCAGTCGACTGCATAAAGGAAACATAATGCCAATATTTGGGCTCACTACAGTTGCGCTGACACTGGCTGCTTGGGGGCAACATCTCTACACGTGCTTTACCAACGAACAATGGGGTTTTCTTGTTGCAGGGGCGATTTTCTTCCCGATCGCGGTGGTTCACGGAATAGGAATTTGGCTGGGAGTCTGGGGTTAAGCGTCTCGTCTCGGGTCGCGGTTCATCGGAAGCCGAGCCGTCTCCGGCCCTTCGCTCAAGAATGCCATGAGGTCGACCGCCGAGCCCGAGCCGAGTCCTTGCGCGAGCGCATCGGCGTTGTCGTCCTGAAGGGCCACGAGCAAGTCCATGCCGGAGCACATGCAGCGGGTGGCGATCAGGTCGACGTCCGTCTCGATCCCGGGTCCGGTCGCGGTGCCCTCGTCGCGGGTCGCGGCGAGGGTCGCGGCGCGCAGCGTGGTGAGCAGGGAATTCGTCAACGCCGGGTCTCCATCAACCCGCCCGTCAGCTCGGCGAGGCTCATGTCCTTCGCGGCCTTCCGCGCCTCCGCCGGGGTCTCGCCACGCGCCGCCATCGCCCGTGCCAGGTTCGCCCGTCGTCGCGCCGCGCGCTCCGCCATGCGGCCCGCAACCTGTCCAGCCACGGGCGCGATGCCGGCCCCGATTGCCGCGCCTGCTGGTCCGCCGAGCGCGTAGCCGAGACCGCCGCCGATCGCGCCGCCCCGGAGGAGGTTCTGGACCGCGCGCTGCGGGCCGGAGCCGCCGGACAGGCTGGCGATCCTCCGCAAGGTGTTGCTGGCGATATTGCCCTCGGCGACGGCCTTGATCGCCTTCGCCAGCTCCGGTGACCACCGGCGTCGCAGCCGGTTCTCGCGGCTGCTTCGGAATTTTGCTGTCTCGGTACCGGCGGGCGATCTGCCGTGCGGGCCGCTCTCCCCAAGCAAGCGCAAGCATTTCCGGTCTGCTGCCGTCGCGGGATAACATTGCATCGTTCGGGCGCGACAGCGGCGGCGAATGCGGCGGCAAGGGACAGGGAGGCTGCGGCTCAGCCACCGCCGGGCTGTCAACGATGAAGGAGGGAGACATGAACTGGAAGAACAGGCTTGCGGCGGCGGCGCTGATCGGACTCTCGGCCAGCCTTCCGATCCAGCAGGCGTCGGCGGCCGATGGGCGAATCACCACCGAACAGGAGTTCCGGGCGAAAGCAGCCGGCAAGAAGCTCGTGTCGGAGAGCGGATGGGTGGATGTCGGCAAGGACGGATCGCTGATGGGAGAGTTCGGCGGCAGGGAATTGACCGGAAAGTGGTATTGGGAGGACCAGTACTATTGCCGCAGCGTCCAACTGGGGGGCAGGGACCTGGGCCACGATTGTCAGGTTGTCCGGGTGACTGAGGACGGCATGGTATTCCACCGGGGGAAGGGGGAAGGGAAAATGAGCCCTCCCTACCGGGCGGAATAGTCCCGAGCGAGCCGGACCTGCAAGAACCCCCGCCTCAGCCCGGGCGGGGGTTCCGTTCCGAGCGCGGCTGAACCCGACCACTGCCTGGCGGGACCCCGTTCCAAAGGGCCCCTCTCCCGTCGCGCGCGACGGCATGAGGCCGGAACGCGCGTCCATCTGTACTTAACGAAAAACCGGACCTGTACGCATCGGATCGCGCCGGCTGCTCCGTAAGCTCGCCCGTTCCATGCGTCCCGGGTCTGCGGCCGCCGCGCGTCTTTCTCTCGGTCGAGCGCGGCGGCGGCGGCGAAGGCGGGGGCGGGGCGTGTCAGCCCGGCTTGCGCGCCGCCCTGGCCTCGACGCGGGCGAGATAGGTGGTGCTGGCGACGATGATCGCCGCGCCGAGGAGGGTCCAGAGGTCGGGTCGCTCGCCGAAGATCAGCAGGCCCAGAACCGCCGCGTAGACCAGGCGGGTATATTCCATCGGTCCGATCACGCTTGCCTCGCCGGCCGCGAAGCCGCGGACGAACGCGATCATGCCGAGCGTGGTGAGCAGCCCGATCCCGGCCGCCATCGGCCACTCGATCCCCACCGGAGAGCGCCACACCAGGATCGCCGGGACGAGGAAAACCAGGACGCCCCCGATATGGTAGTAGAACAGGATCCTGACCGCCGGCTCGGTCCTGGCCAGCATCCTGATCATCACGTTGGCGACCGCGAAGGACATCGCCGCGCCGACCGCGACCACGGCGATCGGATCGATCCCCCCGGGCCCGGGACGGAGCATCACGAGCACGCCGACGAACCCCAACCCCGTCGCCCACCAGCGCTGCCGCGTGACCGCCTCGCGCAGCAGCACGATCGCGACGATCGTGGTGAACACGATCCGCGAGAACGACAGCGAGGTCGCGCTCGCCAGCGGCAGGTTGATCACCGAGACCAGCGTGCCGATCTGGGCTATCGCGGCGATGACCAGCCGCGTCGCGTGCATGCCGAGCCGCCGGGTCCTGAGGCCGGCGAAGCCGGCGCGCCAGAACAGCGGAGACAGGACGATCACGCCGACCGAGTAGCGGAACAGCGCGAGCTCCGCAGCGTCTATGGAGCGGCCCAGCGTCTTGATCAACACGTCGTTGAGCGCGAACGCGACGCTGCCCAGCGTGATCCAGACGATGCCGCGCAGGTTGGGCGGCAGCCCGCGCCAGGGCGCGAGCAGCGGCTCCAGAAGCGCCTTCAACCGCTCAACGACACCGGCACTCCTCTACCGGAGGCGGCGCAATCTTCGGCGCTCATCCGGGCCCCGGGGGCATGGTCCTGCTCGGTCCGCTGCGTCATCCCCACCCGCCGATGGTCCGGGCCGCCCGGTCGTCGTCATTCTTAGCCAACCCGCCCGAGCCGGTCCATGCCGGCGGCAACGTCACGGGTTGTGTGTCCGGGAGACATCGTACGGCGCGCTGTCCCAATCCCCGGTTCGCCTTCCGCGCGCCGCCGTCCTATAGTCCGTCCCAGGCCATCGACCGACGGAGCCCTTGCCATGACCGCCGAACAACGCATCGCCGAGGTGGGATCGCTGGAGGATCTTTACGCCGCGCTCGGTGGGGTGGAGATGACCCCGGGCTGGATCGACCGCGACGAGCCGATCCTGCGGCCCGAGCCGGATACCGCGTTCAGGCCGGCGCATTGGCGCTACGCGGTCGCCAGGCCGGCGCTCGACGCCGCCGGACGGCTGATCAACACCGAGCTCGCCGAGCGGCGCAATTTGGTGATGCGCAACCCGGCCGAGCCGGACGGCATCGCCACCACCCGCACCCTGGTGTCGGCCTACCAGATGATCCTGCCGGGCGAGAAGGCGCGCTCGCACCGCCATGCGCCGCACGCGCTGCGCGTCATCATCGAGGCCGAGGGCGCCTACTCGACGGTGGACGGGATCAAGACGCCGATGGAGACCGGCGACATCGTGCTCACCCCGGGCTGGCAGTGGCACGGCCACGGCCATGACGGCGATGCGCCGGCCTACTGGTTCGACGGGCTCGACGTGCCGCTGGTGCAGCTGCTGGAGCCGATGTTCGTCGAGGACCACCCGGACGGGTTCGAGGAGGTCGAGCTGGTCACCGAGGACTCGCCGCTCCGCTTCTCCTGGGACGGGTTGCAGAGGGCGCTCGACGCCGCCGAGCCCGACCCCGAGGGGGTCGAGGGGACGCGCATCCGCCTCGATGCGCCCGACATGCCGAGCATGGCGCTCGACGTGCATCGTTTCGAGGCCGGCAGCGCGACGCGCCCGGTGCGCTCGACGACCAACGCGATCTTCTGCGTCATGCAGGGGCGCGGCACCACGACGATCGACGGCGAGGCGATCTCCTGGGAGCGCGGCGACACCTTCGCCGGTCCGATGTGGCGCAGCGTCGCGCACAGCGTCGACGAGGACGCGGTGGTCTTCCGGATGACCGACGAGCCGCTGATGAAGTTCGCCAAATACTACCGGCGCGAGCTCGTTTAGGGCCGGTCGACTCCCGCGAGGGTCGCTCGGGAGAAGAGGGCCGCCGAACCGCTCCGTCCGCCATGGCCGGGCCCCTGCCCCTCGTTATTTCGACCGGAGCGCCGAAGGCGCGGCGGGGCCCCC
>JGIcombinedJ30088_10000154_pt1 | contig 76822 bp, 60 predicted proteins | sample PinacodermPK_FD_30088 | JGI IMG/M metagenome (IMG submission 30088)
TTAGAGATAAAATTCCCTGTTTTCATCGCTGCAGCACAGTTATGATTGAGACGAAAAATAGAATAAGCCAGCATGAGGTTAATGTTACTAATAGTAGTTTTACTATCATCTGATGATTGAAAATCAGAAGATGTTCTGAGAAGCTCCTCGAATTTTCTTCGTAGTGTTGCAAAGCTTGGTATAGATCCATCTTCGTTGAATTGATTGACAACTTCATTGGTGAAAAGCTTATCAGCAACAGCTTTGCAAGCGTTTTTGAGCCAAGTTGTTCCTGTACCTTTATCCCCATCAAAACGTAATATCTCATTTAGCAGATAGTGTGTTTGGGTTTTGCAAGAGGAGGTATGATTACTGTTATATAGATCATTGTTTTTTAGCCATTCATTTTGCTCTTTTACTCTACACGCCACAAGACTCATCATCTCTGGGAGCTTGGCAGACTGACTCCAACAATAATTTTGTGCAAGCCTATCTCTTTTTTCTGCCAGTTCCTCAGGAAGGTTCTTGCGAACCTTGGTGGGTACTTTACGAGCTTCAGGAAGCCTCTCAGGAGGGTCAGGATCTGGATCGGGATCTGGAATGAAAGGAGGCGGAGTGTTTGGAGGCTCCTCTGTTTTGGAGGTAGCATCGCTATCCGAAGAACAGCCATACCAAAATAACAACACACTTAGGAGTAGAGCACATAAGACTGGAATAGAAGATGATGATGATATGCGATGTTTCATCTTACTCCTAAATGGGCAAACCCAAACACCGCCCTGAGGTCTGATAAAAAGAGCCGTAGTATTTACTTATCGTCGTCGCGTGTTTATCGCTTATAGTATAACGTACTTTGGGCCTATCTGGGTCTACCAGCTAGCTATGATAACATCATCATTTTGATGTAAAAAGCAAGATACTGCCATCAATCAGTAACATGATAAAGCTTGGAGCTATAAAAATGACAGGACCACCTATCATTATCTTTTTTCGGGATAGCAAGAATGATTCTGCACAATCACTAAAAGCACCAAACCCTACTGCAGCAAAAAATTTTCAGCCTCAACCAGATTTCTAGGCGTTTTTATCGAAAAAGTAAGTAATTATAAGCGAATCGAAAGATGTGCTCAAAAACAAGATAAAAATAATCTACTGGTTGATGGAATAGCTTTTGAATGCGATAAAACACTAAATTAGTCGTAAAATTGAACGACTATTTCAACATTGGCTACATCAATTATCCCACTGATTATCACCGTAGATAATAACGTTTATGATAACTTTTTTGCTATTACCGTATAGCTATTTTTTGCAGTCAAGTCATTCAATATCATGTTCATAAACATGAGGGCTTGATTCGGTATAAATAATCAAACATTGTTTTTATCAAAGAGCATCATTCATTTTAGTCGATGATACATCCGATCTCTTTGAGCCAACAGAAACAAAAAAAAGGCAACTCACTGCATGTGCAAGCTACTAAGTATCAGTCAACAAGAAGGTCTTCAGGATTGGCATACTGGAATTCTGTAGGCCTGGCATATTTGAAATAGCCACCAGTATCCCATTTCTTGTCTATATTGATACACATACGCCGATTAGACTGATGGATATCTTTTTTTGGCAGACAATGCCTATTTATTTCTTCATCAAACCATTTGGCTTTTTTAAACATGCTTGCTAGCAATGGCAGCAAATCAGGTATTCTGCTGTTTACAAAATGTACTGTTTCTTGGTCGCTGAGATCAAGTGATTGTGATAAATGTTTAAAGTATTTACCCGCATCATGACGGCTTCGCCCTGCCACAACAATTTGCAAGCGGCTTCTAGGGTTTTCTATATTATATAGGCGAAGAGCCTCCTGAAGCTTAGGATAATCTAGCCTGCCATTGACAGTGGCTGAATCAATCAATTCTCTGTATTCATCAGAATGCAGATTTTCATATATTTTATTTGTTGAAACATTGTCCTCAGGAGTAAATTTCATAAAGGTATCATGAAATTTCCAGTAAGTACCACCAATAACTGCAGCTGGAAGGAAAAAATTCACTATCCACCCATGGATCCATAACGGTTCTACCATGGTTCCAAGTATGCCTGCTGTGCTCAGAGCAACCACAGGAACTATAGCAACTAAAGTGGGCACCCAAAAAGAAAAATTCTCTGTCCATTTGCCTACCAACGCTTCTTTTTCTGCTATTTCTGCCATAGACCCGTTTTCTGTACTCTGTTCTACCACTGCTTTAGGAATGGTGATAGATTTACCGAAACGGTCAGAAAAAGCATTTACACAGTATTTTGAACGAGCTGGATCACTTGGAGGTGTCTCTTTGTGAATATGACATACATATACTGCATAACTAGTGAATGACCCACTACTGTCTTCATCTGCTTTTCCCATCAATAAATAATAGTAACTGTCTTTGACAGTATTGAGCTCTGATGTCGCTGTGTCTACATCTGTCAAGGGAGATAGCCTACAGCTCACAAGAAACATCATAAGTATTACAAAGGAAAATATAGACTGAACACATGATGAGATTTTTAACATCAATACTCCCAAAAGACATGTAAGTCATAACATATAGTATTAGCAAACTGATCTTTACCACAGGACACAGATCACCATCACCATTCATAACGTAGATGCGCTTATAAACCGTAAGGACATCGTCAAAAAGAAACGCCACTTTAAGCAGATACAATCGAAAGCAGATACAATCGAGGCATGCAAGCCGCTTTGAACTGCGATATCCAATGACATCCTAATCCTAGCTCTGATATTTTTCCTTCTGCTCTTTTGTACTAACCTGTACTAACCTGTACTAACCTCATAGCAACTGAGTCTTGCGAGAAGAAATGCCATACCTTTTCTCTCATACCTTTTGTCTATAGCACTCTGTTTGATACTATCATTAAAAAAGATTTTTTAGATACTTTTTATCTTATCTATCTATTATTTTTATAATAAATCACATTTCTAAATGTTGTATATCTAAATAACGATAAGGGTTGAACAACCGGGTTTTGTTTCAGATTATTTTACGGAGAACAAAATATGACACTTAACAAGCAAATACTACCCAAATTATGGCTCATGTCCATCATGGGGACTTTTTTATATGGCTGTACAAGCGACGAAACAGCCACTGATGCTCATAAGAAAAGTCAAGAAACTCAAAATTATGGGTCCGGTGATTCTTCTGAGGTTACTGACAAGAAACAAAACGGGCTTAATGATATCACCAACTCTGCGATTAGTAAAGTCACTTACAATGCCGTAGGTGATGGTGAAATAAGCCTAAATATCTCAAGCGATGACACCGCTGATGCTTCTTCTGCAATTGATGAGAATATTGGACCTCACAGTCATCATTGTAATTACGCTGTTAATCCAGTTATTGGTTCGTCCACAGGTGATGGCAAAACTATGCTCCTTGAAGTGAGTGACGATACTGTTAAAATTTCAGGTGTCAATTTTGCTATGAAGTTTTTGTTTAATACTTTAAAAGACATCGATGATACCACAGCAAGAGATGAAGCAAAAGTTCACCTAGTTTGTGCAAAGAGAGCCCCAGATGCTAACGCTGTGTTCACTGATGATGACTCTACCCTCTCAGGTGATGCCCTGCAGTTCCTTATTAACCTCTATGTACAATCCGCTCCCAGTTTAACTGATGAAGACGTAAGCAGCATGAGTGGTTTTGGTACTGCTAGTGAATCAGCTTTTGTTGATCAACTAACCACTTTAGTCAGGTCCTTAAGTGATGAATAGTCAAAAGATCTTTATATGTATGACTTAATATGGGCTCCCTCTATGCATCACTTGCTTCATTCAACACTATTTTGATATGATATTTATGTATGACGCCGTTTTAAATATATAACTAACCATTGGCTTCTTCCTGACTGTAACTTTTGAATATCCCCAATAATAGTAGAAGCAACTTGAGGTTAACTAGAGAAGGTACTGGGAATGGTCTGGAAAATCGGCTAAGATAGTGCTTGTTTATCATAGAGGTCGATATGACAAGTAAGAATGGTTATATTTTGTAAGATCTTTTTGACTACGTTGATCTTCAAAGCTTCATAGATTGTTTCAGCTACTTTGGATAGCTACTTTGGATAGCTACTTTGGATAGCTACTTTGGATAGCTCTCTTGGTATACCATAAGGAGTGGAAGGGGCTTTTCAGCTGAGAGCTGAGGGCTAAAAAAGGTTTAAACTGAACCTTTCTGAATATGACCATAAATGTTACAAAAAAACATATGGGCACAACACACTTGATTTTCAACATCCACACTCCTAAGAGATGATATTTAAGTTATCATATTATAGCTTCATGGTTTATATATTAACTTATTCAATCATTCAATCATGAATTATGAGAGTGCCGATAAAAAGCATGGCTACTTTAGCAGGCATAACAGAGACGTGCAAGTCGCTTTTAGCCTCAACATTCATCCTGACAAAGATCAGAAGTTATTAGGCTATGTTTTCATCTGACACACTATCTGACACACTATGAGTACCATCACTCACACAATGCAAATAACCACGTAAATTTAAAGAAAAACAGTTCTTTCTAAGTGGATATGCATCAATAAGAGTGCTTAAAGAAATAAAATCTTTGATAATCTGCTGAGGAGCTTGCCCATCTAAGAGAATATCTATAAGGTACTCTCTTGAGCGTCTACTCTCCAAATAATGATCACTGTCCTGATTCATACCCAAAAGAGTCAGATGCTTAACCGTGTCATGAAGAACATTTGGCGGGAGATGTTGTGCAAGCTTTGCTAAAAGAGAACCGCTACAAATAGAGATAGCACATTGATCCAAGCTAAAATACACTTTATGCTTTTTGTCTGTTAGATTGTTATTCTTGCAATGATTGTGAACATCATCATCAAGCACAACCAGTACCTCACTACTCTCACCACACAATCTATTATGAACCGTGTGCTGCTGTAGGGCTGAACAATTGAGATTTGCTAATAAACTGGCTTTTTGTTGATCACAAAGATAGTGATACTTCTCTTTATATTCACGCAACATGATCTGATTAGCTATGTCATAACTCATGATAACTCACAAAAACTCATCAACCAAACTTACCGGTGATGTATTCCTTGGTTAATGACTGTTGAGGTGTTGCAAAAAGATTATGGGTAGGACCGTGCTCAATGATCTCTCCTTTAAGCATAAACACCGTATGATGAGAGAGACGAGCCGCTTGTTGCATATTATGAGTGACAATCAAAATGGAATAATCTTTCTTAAGGTCCACGATCAACTCTTCAATCTTACGAGCAGAAATGGGATCCAAGGCTGAACACGGCTCATCCATTAAAATCACATCAGGATTCATGGCAATGGCTCTGGCAATACATAGCCTCTGCTGCTGACCCCCTGAAAGATGATAACCATTATCAGTCAGTCGTTCTTTCACTTGGTCCCAAAGAGCAGCCTTTTTTAAAGATGTTTCCACAAGCTCATCAAAATCCACCTTAAAACCATTGATCTTTGGTCCCCAAGCAACATTGTTATAAATACTTGTAGGTAGTGGATTAGGCTTCTGAAAGACCATGCCAATGTGTCTACGCACCAACACGGGATCCACATCGGTATGATAGATATTGGTATTGCGATACTTAATAGAGCCTTCGATCTTAAAGTCAGTGATAAAATCATTCATACGATTGAAACAACGCAAGAATGTACTCTTACCACAACCGGAAGGGCCAATAAAGGCATACACTTGATTAGCTTTGACATCAAGATCAATAGAACGTAAAGCACACGTACTACCATAATAAGCATGAACACCCCTCACTTCTAAAATATTATCCGCTTCATGGGAAGCTGTATCTAAAGAAGACACAGATGGGTTGTTATGTGATGTAGTAGTCATACGTAAGTTCGCTGTTTTTTATGACGCAAGATGATGGCACATAAGTTGGTTAAAAACATCAAGCTTAAAAGGACAATAATACCCGATGCTGCTAACTCATGAAATTCTGCTTTGGGCTTACCCACCCAATTATAAATCTGGATAGGAAGAGTGGTGTAAGCATCCAATGGATTCTCAGGTACATATCGAATATACGCTACTGCACCAACCAAAATCAAAGGGGCTGTTTCTCCTACGGCACGAGATATAGCCAAGATAATGCCCGTAAGAATACCAGAAAAACTTGTGGGTAACACATAACAACGCACAGTTTGCCATTTCGTAGCCCCTAAAGCCATGGCTGCCTGACGCACAGTTTGAGGAACACTGCGCAGAGATTCACGAGTGGCAATAATAATAATAGGCAAAATCAATAACCCTAAAGTTAAACCTCCTGAAAGCACACTCCCACCAAAACCCAGAAATCGCACAAAAACAGTCAAGCCAAGAATACCGTAAACAATGGACGGCACTCCTGCTAAATTCTGAATATTCAAAGAAATAAATTGCTTTAAACGACTCTGCTCCATCAATTCTTCCAAATACGTAGCTGCAGCAATCCCCACCGGCACAGCAAAAATAATGGTAATAGCCATCACCCAAATACTACCACTAATAGCTGCACGTACCCCTGACTTAGCAGGCATACGTGAGGCATAGTTTTGAAAAAAATCCCAACTCAACCAATGCCAGCCATCAGAGATCACATCCCATAACAGATAACAAACAATCCCCACTAAAAGATAACTCATAAACCGACATATACGTCGAAACCATTTAGCAATGGCTTGCCGTCTTCTCAAATGAGCTGATGGAGAACTCAAGACATTCACCAACCCTATACCCCTCTCCTCTACTATGATCTAGCAAGTCTGCTCACAGACGACAACAAACTAGTTATAAGAAATCTGTGTCTTCTTCAATACCCAACCAGCTATAGTATTCATCACCAAAGTCAAAAGAAAAAGCACCAGTGCCACAGCAAACAAACTATGATACTCAATAGAACCATGAGGCGTATCACCAATACTGACTTGAACAATATAAGCAGTCATCGTTTGAATACTCTCAAAGAAATTCATGGTCAATTTCGGTGTTGCACCTGCAGCTAAAGTCACAGCCATAGTTTCACCAATAGCTCTTGAAAACGCCAAGATAATAGAGGCAATCACTCCAGAAATAGCTGCAGGAAGAACCACACGTAAAGATACCTCGAATGAAGTAGCTCCCATAGCATAACCAGCCTCACGTAACGATCGAGGCACAGCCCTCAAAGCATCATCACTCAACGATGAAATCATCGGAACTGTCATGATACCCACCACAATAGATGCTGAAAAAGCATTGAATACTTCTATATTAGGAAAAATCTTTTGTAAACCAGGAGTGATCGTAATCAGTGCAAAATAACCAAAGACCACACTAGGAATACCAGCTAGTAACTCAATAAGAGGCTTAAGAAAAGAACGGGTTCGAGGACGAGCAAATTCACTTAAAAATATGGCAATACCCAAGCCAAAAGGAACACTCACAAAACATGCCCCCACAGATACCAATAACGTTCCCCAAATAATAGGCAAAACACCAAAGCTTCTCGGCTCAAACAAAGGTACCCATTGAGTGCCAAAAAGAAAGTCACGCCAAGACACCTCCTTAAAAAAAGGCGCTGCCTCACTCAATAAAATCACCACAATGCCAGCCGTGATGGCAATAGAACACCAAGCACAAATCCTCAAAACCACCATCACCACTCTTTGTTCCCACTTGGCCAAACGATAATGTTTATCCGTTGACGAAAACAAAGACACACTTGATAATCCATCACAGCCAGGTGAACCACCCTGATGTGGCAAAGCATCACCCACAGCAACAGATTTGGATTCACTAGCCAAACCCAACTCCTCACCGTGAACCATATAACACCCCCATCACCATATATCCATACTGTGCAATATAACGGGTGATGAAAGAATAAAAAGCATTATTTGAACCACTCAGAGATTTTGCCATACAGGTGATATGAGATCCATTGCAAACAGCCCAGCAACACAACTGATTAAGCAAGTCTCTATCACTATTTTTTGGTTATTTGTCTACATCTTTTTTATCTGAAGAAGCTTCTTTCACAGCATCAGTCTTTGCCTTTGAATCATCAGGAGACGTATCTGATACCGATGTATCTTTGGATGGAGTACCTAGTGACTCTGTAGCAACTGGAAGCTTGCTTTCATCCTTAGTAGCTCCATCATCCTTAGTAGCTCCATCACTATCCACTTGAGTGGTCTGATGGAACTTACTAAGAGCTCGAGAATAGGCTGAATCCGAAAGAGCCACATAACCCACATCTTTTACCAACGATGATGAGTGAGTCAGAAAAAACTCAATAAATACCTTCACCTCAGCACGTTTGGCTGACTGTTTTGAAACATAGATATAAACAGGCCGAGATAAATAATACGATCCTGCAGCAATAGTCTCTATACTCGGTAACACACCTTCTTTACCCTCTTCTTGAATCTTGACTGCCTTAAGCTTAGCCTTGTTTTCTTCGTAATAAGCAAAACCAAAATAGCCCAGTGCATCCTTATCTCCTGCCACTCCCTTCACCAAAACACTATCATCTTCTGATGCTGTGTAATCACTGCGAGAAGCCCGTGACTTGCCATTAACACGCTTTGTGAAGTAATCAAATGTCCCAGAGTCTGCACCAGGAGCATAGAGCTTGATCTTACGCTTAGGCCAACTGGCATCAATATCTGACCATAACTTCACCGCACTGTTAGGCTGCCAAATACTCTTTAACTGAGCCGTCGTCAAACTCTTCAACCAATCATTCTTAGGATGAACAACCACGGATATACCATCATAAGCTACCGGTAAATCGATATACGCAATTTTGTTGGATTTTGCCGTAGCCAACTCATTGTCTTTAATGGGACGAGAAGCATTATTGATATCTATCTCACCTTTGATAAATTTCTTAAAACCACCACCAGTACCTGAAACACCAATGGTCACCTTAACTTTTTTATACTTCTGCTGAAACTCCTCTGCCACTGCCTCAGCAATAGGATAAACCGTTGACGAGCCATCAATCTTAATACGCCCATCAAGCTTTGAGGCATCATCACCATATGCATAAGCACCACCTGTAAAAATCAAACTTGCCATACCAGCGACAATAGATAACATGGCAACTAACACAGCTCGGTACATCATCTCTCCGTATTGCTTACACACAAAATGTTTCCTTTTTTACCACCAATTTTTTTTTACCACCAATTTCTTACCACAGCTAGCTAGCAGAACAGATACCTCATATATAGTTTATCGATATATCCTATGTATGTATCTCTATGACTAGCTAACATTCAAACGCGTTCCAGTTACCACCCAGCTAGTTACCACCCAGCTAGCTAGACATCTCTATTTATAGAGATTTTGAATCATATACTATGTATATTCCAGTGAAAATATATAAATATCTCATAAAAAAAGTTCTTATTATGATCTACGATCTATGAGTCTCTTAGATTATCTTTTCTTTACGTTTAGCTCTTCTTACTATGTTTAACTCTTCTTATTATGTTTAGCGCCCTTCTTATCCTTTTGGGTCGTCTATGGCTGTGATAGATGATGATGTAAATATGTTATCCTCGTGCTTACAGCGCTAGGAAAGATAGCAGCACAAAGATAGCATACAAAGATAGCATACAACAGCCACCATGATAACTCCTGTAGTAAGGTATATACAATGAATCAAGAAAACTCTACAGCCCAAATTCTTGTGATCGAAGATGAACCAGATATCCAAGAACTGCTCGAATACAACCTTAAACGTGCAGGATACACTGTTTTACTCGCCTCTGATGGCCAGAGTGGGTTATCTTTAGCTCAAAAACATATCCCCGATCTGATCTTGCTGGATCTCATGCTACCTGAAATAGATGGATTTTCCATTTGCAAAACCCTACGTGAACAAGCCAAAACCCGTCATATACCCGTGATTATCATCACCGCTAAAAGTGAAGAGTCTGACACCATCCATGGACTGGATCTTGGTGCGGATGATTATGTGGTTAAGCCTTTTAAAACCCAAGAACTACTGGCCCGCATCAAAGCTCATCTCAGACGTTATGAACTCTACAGGAGTGCTGCCACAAAACCATCGTCTTTTAACCAAGAAAACTACAACTTCGGCCCCTTAACCCTCGATCGCCAAAAACATATTATATTCTTAAACAAACAACCCCTTATCCTCACTCTATCGGAATTCAAGCTGCTCGCAGCTCTGATCACATCACCAGGACAGGTTTTTTCGCGTCTCGAGTTGATCAGTCATATTGCTGACAAAAACGTTCATCTTGTGGAACGCAATATCGATGTACACATTCTGGCTATCCGAAAAAAGCTAGGAGAGCATGCCCATATCATTCAAACCATTCGAGGAGTGGGATATAAATGCAACGATTTAGCGTTTTAAAATCACGTTATTTTCAAAGGCTCTACCTAACTTTTCTAGCTTTTTTTCTCGTGGTAGGAACATGTATTATCCTCTTTGTCAACACCACTTTAGATACATCCATCAAAGAGCGCGAACTCAGTAACATGAAAGAGAAACTCTCTCTTCTCGAGCCACTGGCAACACAGATCTTTGCTAGTACCGATTATTCAGATGCTGAAATCATTTTTTCTAACACCTACAAATTCACAAAAATCCGTTTTACTCTCCTAGTACCACGAGGAGAGATCATAGCTGATTCCCACTCACTACCTGACACCACCGTTAATGGTTGGATATTGCCTGAAGTCACACAAGCCACAGAGCATGGCTGGGGTGTGACGGAACGGGTTGTGGATATTTTTGCTGAAAAAGCCCTCATCGTAGCTTTAGCTGTACGTCATCAAGATACAGTCACCGGCGTGATACGCGCAGAGTTGCCTCTTTCCACCATCAAAAATCTCTCCCTAGAAGTTCAAGAAACCGTGATTTGGATTGCTTTTATCAGTGCCTTACTGGCTTTCTGTTTTGGCTTCTTTATCACCCGTTCCTATGCTGAACCCATCTCCCAGATGGCTGATGTCTGCCAAGCCCTTCAAGCTGGAGATTATAGCCGTAAAGTCACCATGATTCCTCAAGATGAAATCGGCCAACTAGCCAACACTCTCAACAACTTATCAGAAAACATCCTCGAAAAAATCTCATCACTATCCCTAGAACGCGCTCAATTAAAAAGCATGTTAGCTTGTATGCAAGAAGGAATCATCTCTGTCTCCGATACCAAGACCATCCTCTTTTGTAACCTAGCTGCCTACAATCATCTTTCTTGCAACCCTGAAGATGATCTACGCGGTAAAGATATCACACACATTCCATCCCTCAGTACTCTTGCAGCTATTTATGAACGCGTGATCGGTGAAAAACACTTCAAAATCAAAGAATTCACCCAAAAAAGCCAAGATGGTGAAGATAAACATCTCAAAGTTTATGCCACATTTTACCAATCCCAGATTGATGAACCCCTCAAAGATAGTGCTTCTCAAAGTGGCGTGATGATCGTGATCAATAACCACACCGAAATCAAAAAACTCCAACAGATGCGCCGCGACTTTTTTGCTCATGTGTCCCATGAACTCAAAACCCCTTTAACCTCTATTCAAGGATACATCGACACCCTTCTCGATGGCGCAGCTGAAGATAGTCCAGCTATACGCCAACGTTTCCTCCATAAAATCCACAGCAATACCCAACGCCTCAGATCATTGGTGATGGATCTACTGGCCCTCTCTCGCATCGATAGCAAAACCCATACCCTCAACCTCAGACCCTTGCAATGGTTACCGGTTGTTCAAAAGGTCATTGAAGAACGAGAAAACGAATCCCATAAACGCCGTATCCACATTCACATCGAAAAAAAACACTCCCATGAACTTGTCATCGCTGATCATGAAAGCATGTTCACCATCCTCGATAACCTGCTCAGTAATGCCATCCGTTACTCCCCAGAAAACAGCAGCATCATCATCTCATTTCAAAAGATCAAAGGCTATATTGAGATACACGTACAAGATAACGGAGTAGGTATTGCCGCACGTCACCTCCCCCATATTTTTGATCGATTCTACAGAGTGGATAAAGCACGCAGCCGCAAAGAAGGTGGAACAGGCTTAGGATTATCCATTGTCCATTTACTTGCCAAAAAACTTGGCGGCCATGTGAGAGCTATAAGCAAACACCACCACGGATCTACTTTTATAGTCACGCTACCGCGTGCCTTCTAACTCAAAAGCCTAACCTGACTTCACGCCACCCCTTATGACCTCTTATAATGATCACTAACCTACTCGTTAAGCTCTGTAGTGCGGCTTTATTTTCATCGCCACAATATGACGATCTCTGCCAAGATTTTTTATAATCAAGATCAACTACCTACCTACTGTTGTTGAGGACCTAACCTTGAACTCATTGTTTTTACATACTCGCAAAATAAGCCACTGCAAAGCAAGCAAGCTCAAAGCACGTTGCTCATTTCACCATGGCAAGATACGGACGATGATAGGCTTGCAACAACGTTCTTTTTGTTTGCTTGCTTTATCTTTCTTGTTTTCTCTATGCTTTTCTTTTCTCTGTGCTGATGCCATCTTTTGGCAAACAGCACAAGCCATGAGCTTAGATGAACTGGATAACCTATCTAGCCGTTTTGAAGTACAACAATCCATCCTTTTGCCTTACAACTTACGCAACAAAAAAAACATCAAAGAGATCCTCTATGGCAACTCTCAAATGGGCTACTATGTGTCACAGAATTGGAGTGTCTCTGCAGGAACGCTCACACTCTTGTTTACACCACCCACCTATCATTACCCTATTTTTATCAAAGCCGTGAGTCGACAAGGAACAACCACCCAACTCATGACCTACAACGCCAAATCTCCTGTGCCTGCTATCTTTAAACGCATAACATTTCAACTGAGCAAAGGACCTCTCAGTGAGCCTTTTTACTTGATTAACGGGGCTCTGCCACGCCGTATCCTCCACGATCCTTCTTTTTCAAGCCTTGATCCAGAACTCTTTCGCAAAAATCACCACCGTTTCACATTTATTGTGGTGATCAATCGCTTTGGAGAAATTGTCTGGCTGCACGTACCTATTATCGGTGATGCACTTTTTTCGAGTTATCTTTCTGCAAAAAAAGTAGGTGATGGATTTTATGGCATGATGTTTGGCAAACATTCCGGCTACTTTGAAATCGTGAGACATAACGGCATCGTTGAACGACGTTTCTCTTCTAAAGATGCACAAACCCCTTTTGTGATGCATCACGACTTTGAAACCATCGCCTCTAAAAAACTCTATGCCGTTGGCAATGAAGTCAAAAATATGCACACCTACACCAAGTCTTCAAAAGATAAAAACACCACCTTTGTCACCGACACCATTATCGGTATCGATTTACTCAACCAATCAAGTCGCAAACTCTTAGGTTTTGACAAGTATTTTCACCCAGGCATCACCCCCTACACCACCGGTGATGCACCAGATGATAAAAAATTTGTTCTCTGGGGCCAGCCCAAAGCTGATGTGGACTTCCTTCATATCAACGCCGTGGATTACGTACCTAAAAAAGGAGTCCTCGTGAGTTTTCGTAATATCTCTAAAGTGGGCATGATCGACAATTCCTTTGATAAACTGCTCTGGACTCTCGGATCTGAAAAAGAAGACACGTACTATATCAGCAGCAAAGCCCATCAGTTCCACCACCAACACACCCCTATCATGCTCTCAGATAACTCTCTTTTATTATTTGATAACGCTATCACCACCAAAGAATCTCGAGTGGTAAAATATCAATTGAATCGTAAAAAAGGCAGAGCTCATATGACATGGGAATTCAAACCAACACCACAACTTTTTTCAAAAGATAGAAGCTCTGTCTATGTGCTATCCAATAACAATTATGGCATCTATTTTGTCAATCCTCGTAAAAAAAACCAAAAAGTCTCATCCATTCCTAACAAAGATATCTACATAGAAGTTAACCCACGTAACAACCAAGAAGTGGGACGGATGGAAATCACCTTCCCAGTAGCCTCTCCAGGCTACCGCATGCTGCCACTTGAAACCATGAGCAATGATCATCCATACCAAGGAGCACCCATCAAACAATCATGGCACAACACCCAACAAACACCCAAAGCTCAATAAATATCACAGACATTCTTATGATCACACAACCAACCACCACCTATGTTTTGCTAACCAAGATACCCACACGTATCAAGCCCATTTCATACCAACATACCCATGTCATATACTATGTGACATTCTGTATATATATTGCTCTTATCTCTTTTTCTATAACTGCATTACCACAAAAAGCTCATGCCATATTGCTTTCTGATATTGCTTATCATTCTTTTAAAAAAGACCTCCAAGATCATAAAAAACTCTACGAAGTTCTTTTAAATTCTTACGAAAAATCCTTTACCTCAGTACAGATTCATTACAAAAATCATACCTACAATATACCTTACAAAAAACACTCTTCTTCTCGCCTATCTCTAAAACTTCCTATTTTTTTTACCAAAAAAGATGCTCCTAAAGAAACCATCAAAATCATCGGCATCAACCAAAACAAACAAAGAATTTGGCAAAGACAGATTCTTCACCCAAGTATAGATACATCTTTGCTATCACCTCTAAGAGTTATTGAGCCTTTTCAAACCTTTAGGGGTCATATGGTATTTGCTGATGCCATTGAACGCCTAAGCCAGTACTTTGTAGAACCACAAGGCCAAGAAAACATCACTTTCATCCGCGCTGTAGATCATCAACTCCACACCGTTTTTATCCGTTTTATTGAAGATTTATCCACAAAAAAACCTATTTTTGAAGCCATTGGAGTTTATGCAAACTTTGAAAATCTTTACTATTTTACAAAAAAATATGCCGCACAACTCTCACTAACAAACACAAAGAAAACACACTTTGATATAGATATCTCCTGTCCTAATCGTCTATCACTTACACCACAAAACCAAGATACTGCTGGCAATGAAAACAATAAAAATAATGAAGAAAAACAGCTCTTTTACACCATAAGAAAAACTGACAACCAGCTTGAGCTGCAGTTCTATGCTGATAGTTGTGAGCCTGCATCTAGTAAACTAAAGACAACACACTTCATCAAACTACCTCACTCTCTTAAAGATCAGCTTAAAGAGCTCTCTATTTCAGCTTATAGCTTAGAAAAAGCACTGCATCAAGATGAGGTGTATTATCTGATACTTCTTAAAACCCAACCTGAACACAACTTTGTGCAAAAACATATCTCCGATGATTTTGCTCTTGTACTTACCAAACATTTTATTGTGGATGGGGTGATAGCTATGAAAAATCGCTATTACTCTCCTCGAAAAAATATCGCCTACTTTCACCAATTTCATGAATTTCTTAACTATTACAGCACACCCCTTTAAAAAACAGAAGACAGAAAAGAAAAAAAGAAAAGAGAAGATCATGCGTGTGGAATACAAATACTTGGTAACACAACAACGAGCCATGGAATTAGAAGATATCTTTCATCATATTCTGATACAAGATAGGCACTCTTTGAACAGTGCCTATTATGTCTCCTCTGTATACTATGACACTAAGGACTTAAGTTATTACCATGAAAAAATAGAAGGGGAATTCTTACATAGAAAAGCTCGACTCAGAACCTATTACTCTTCAGGCAAGAAAGGAGATAGCTATTTTGAAGTCAAGTATAAATATCATGATGATGGCTATAAACAGCGGATCAAAATAGACAAAAAAATGGCACAAACATCATTACTGCAACTAGGCCATGAAATGCAATCACACTATCCACAAATCACCTATATTCTTGGCAATGAGCCGATTTTTCCCATATGCCATGTGGGCTATAGACGCCAAGCTTATTACCTCAACATTCATCAACACACAGTGCGCATCAATATTGACTCTCATATCTGCTTACTTTCTGAGAATATGGAAAACAAAGATGATACCGATGACTTTATTTTTCCTAATCATCAAGCCATTGTAGAGGTTAAAATGCCACATAGAGGATTTTCAGAACATATCTCTGAACTACTGAAAATGATTGGCACACGTAGAGAGACCTTTTCTAAGTATATCTCTTGTCTGAATACATTTTACTCTCATTACAAAATGGAGACACCCAGTGAGTTTTGATTCCATCGTCTCAAGTTTATCTGTAGGGAGCTTTGGTAGTTTTGGACTACTAGATGTGGTGTTTGCTTTACTATTTCCTGCCATACTTTCCATCGCTGTGGTCTATACCTACCGAAAAATCCAAATACACAATAGCTACTCTCCAAGTTTTCTATTAGCTCTGTATATGCTTGCAGCACTATCAGGAGGAGTAACATTGTTTATCGGTGATAATATTGCCAGAGCTTTTGGACTCTTAGGAGCCATGTCTATTATCCGCTTTCGAAACGCTCTCAAAGAACCCATCGATGCTGTGTTTGTTTTATGGACACTTTCTTTAGGGATGGCTTCTGGTGCAGGATACTATCTTGCAGCTACCTGCTTTACCGTTATCGTCGCCATCATCGCCTTAGCTGTGAAGTATCTCGGCCTTGCTGACTTCGGCCCGCCTAAATCTATTATCAAAATCACTATGGACGGGGCTGCAAAAAACCTCTCACTTATAGAAAAAACCATGAACACCTATACCCGAGAATACCGGCTATTACATGAGCTGCATTCCCCAGAGCAAGGAACTCATACCAAAGTGTATACCTTTTTACCCAAAAAACATCTCAGTGTCCAAGACATCGAATCCAAAATAGCAAGCATATCAGGAGCTCACATCACCCATGCCATGTACCGCCCAGACAGACCAGCTGGACGAGTCATAGACTAAGAATCCTAAGCTTCAAACAAATCACTACCTAAATGACATATCATCACCTGTAGCTAGTAACTGAACTGATAGCTTATACTGATAGCTTATACTGATAGCTTATAAAGAACACCATGATCCATCTTTTGAGACATCCTAACTGGCACGTGATGTCTTGTTTGATCATCTTTGTAATGGGTTTATGGGTAAAAGGTGGTCGTGTTTTAAGCAAAGACTTGCCTCTTATCGGCACACCACCACGCACAGAAATAGAGGCCAAGTATGCATTGAATGCATCGTCACATCTTATAGCCATACAGCTCACCAACGCGGTCCATGGGCTTATCAAAGATGATCTTAAAAACATGAGCTTTGGAAAAGCTGCAGGTTGTGATCTCAAAATCGATCGTCGTCCCAAGTCCTTTGCTTTCCTCGATCATTATTTTGATACTCCCCAAGACCACCTTTACCGCAACGCGGCCTCTTATCGTGTGAGAATGCGTTGGAGCAGCTACCATAACTATCTCAGACACACCTTATTTGCATGGTCCTCTTTATTTCCTCCCACACGTTTAGAAATTCAAGCCAAAACCCATTACCGTACTGCCACACCTGGCGATCTTACAGAATTGATGAGCGAAGAAACCCGTCTGGAGTTCCGAAAAGAATCCTCTCCATTTAACACAGGTTTCCCCCTACCTCATCTTGCCCATATTGATATGGAAGATGCCATCACTTGGGCTCAAACCGGAACATATGAGCAACACCCTATCTATCCTCACTATGCCCTTACTCAATATCTCCATAACACCCTCAAAAAACCTCACTCTCATAACTACACCTTCAACAAACGTCTGAGCCTGCTCAATCAACGCCATCGTTTTCATCTCTCCTGCAAACATCCTCTCGGCTCAGGACCTAACCCCGATCAAGTCTTTATTATCACCATAGACCATGTGCATTGTCTTAAGGGATGTTGCGCTTATAAACATATGATTGAAATAGAAATTGAAAGAGAGCGCAATACATCCACATATCTTGATCAATTCAAGTCTTATGAAAACTCACAGATCCTCAAAGACCATCCTGTGGCAAAAAGAGCCTTTGACTATACACAAAAACTCCGTCATGCTTATATAGCTGATCATAGTCGTCTCAAACAACAGATCAGCAATATGATCACAAAAAACTCCATGAAGCCTCTAACCATGGCTTCAAAATATAGACGTTTTGGTTGCATCCAAAAGAACTCTGTTTTATCGCCAGATAGCTAACTTTATATATTCCATTACTCCATACACGTAATGACTCATTCATACTTTATACGTCATACATAAACATCACACCTTTTTACCTCATAGCTATATATTGATCCATGACTGACAGATATAAAACAGCACTCAAAGCTTCGCGCAAACATCTTTGGCATACCGATGTTTTGAATGTGTTTGCAGAACATCTGCAAACAACCACCCGTAACATTTACCAGTTTCTTGAAAACCAAGGCATCGATCATCTCGTTATAGGATCAGGCAAACAAGATTATTACCATCGTGATGATGTTTGTGTGCCTTTTCGAACACATCCTTTATTTAGCTATGTATGCCCTATGCCTGGACCTTACCATCTGATCCATTTTTCTCTGCCATACACCTCTCCTCATCTGATGTATTATGCACCTGATGATTTTTGGCACCTCACCCCAAAGCCCCAGGGGCATCCTTTATGGGAGATGTTTCAAGGTTATATTTGCACAGACATCACCTCCCGTTTTAGCCAGTTAGAAAAACAAGCATCCATTGAAACAAGCACGAGCAAAGTAGCTAGCAAAAAACGTTTGGTTTTTTTAGGACCAGAAACAGATGTACCAGATCATTACGAGCATAATCCCGAAGATGTAGAAAACTATTTTTCATGGCTACGTAGCCAAAAATCCACCTATGAAATCACCTGTCTTATGCGAGCTACTCAATCTGCTTTATATGGCCATGAAGCCTTGCAACGCGCATTTCTCCAAGAAACCTCGCTATCTCATCGCACTCCCACAGAACGCGATCTGTATTATCTGTACCAAATAGAAAGCCAGAGTATTGCCAGCGAATTTGCTTATCCGCCTATTATTGCCATTGATGAACACTGTGCCACCTTGCATTACGACCACTACAGCCATGATCCATCACACATGGCCACACACAAAGGTGTTAATCTGTTGGTTGATGCAGGCAGTACATGTTTTGGCTATAGCAGCGATATCTCACGTACCACCTTAAAACCTTATGCGTCTTCTCTACAAACCATTAGCGGCAAGTATATTGCCAAAAATGCCCATAACACCTTTGCTGAGATGCTCACACAACTCAAAACACTTCAACACGAGATCATCCAACTCATCAAACCTGATCTGCCTTTTAGCCATCTCCATGAATATTCTCTAAAAGGTGTGTACCGTATCCTCAAAGATGCTGAACTGATCAAAACACCTCACTCTTTGAGCGAAGCAGATACCATAACATGTGCACGCACATTTTATCCCCATGGCATAGGCCATATGCTCGGTCTTCAGGTTCATGATGTTTATGCTGAAGATCCCTATCAAGACACAAAACCTGCCTCAACAAGCTCCATTGACCCTTCAAAGACATCCGAACAAACGGTCAAAAAGCTACGCCCCAAACTACGTCCCTATAGTGTTTTCACCATTGAGCCAGGTATCTATTTTATAGAATCCTTAATAGACAAACTCAAAACCACTCATAAACATATTGCACTCAATGATGCGCTCATCACAGAAATGACCCCTCTTGGGGGAATGCGTGTGGAAGATAATATTTTCATTAATAAAGACAAAGCTGTCAATCTTACAACCCTCGCCCAAAACAAACCCAAAAAACTCTCACAGCCATAGCTCACAAACCATAGCTCATAAACCATAGCTCTATGTGTACAAACTTATCTGTACACAGCCCACATACATGACCACTTTCACCTACCATTTCCATATATATTCAGATACTATAGCCCTTAAGCTTGATTCTTCTATACAGCTAGACTCAGCATTCATTATGAATAGATAACAGAACATAGAACATAGAAAAAAAATCGATAGAGATAGATAACAGGTAACAGATAAACAAAAGAGCATAACAAACACAATAACCACAAGTAAGTTAATCTGTCATAGCTAGTCTGTCGTAGCTAGTCTGTCATAACTACTGTGCTTTCGATCTTCCATTAAAAAGCAAAATCATATACAACTTACATATGCCTATGCATATACCTGATTCAAAAGCCATTTGCGTAACACTGAGTAACACTTAAGAAAGTCAGACACACACTGTAATTTTTTATATAAACACCACATAGTCTTCTTTTGCTTACAAGTTGTTAACTTATAAAAGCATAAAAATATTCAACACACGCATCACACCTGGAGAATACATTTGAACTTAAGTGCTGTCATCGCTGCAGTTAGCCAAGACAAGAACCTCGATCGCAGCGTGATTATCGATGCTCTCGAACAAGCTATATTACATGCTGCTCAAAAGGACTTTGGTCCTGAAAGCGAGCTGGAAGTGGCTTACAACGAATCCACTGAAGAGATTGATCTTTTTCAATTTCGCACAGTTGTAGAAGAGGTTGAAGATAAAGATCTCCACCTCACTCTTGAAGAAGCTCAGAAACTCGATCCTGGCTCTGAAATGGGTGATTCCATTGGAGTACGCTTAGATACATCTCGTTTTGGCAGAATTGCTGCTCAAGCTGCTAAACAGATTATTATGCAAAAAGTCAATCAGGCTGAACGTCACAAAATCTACGAACGTTTTAAAGATCGTAAGGGTGAGATTCTTTCTGGTTACGTACGTCGTATTGAAAGACGTAATATCATTGTGGATCTCGGCCAAGTGGAGGCGGTTATTCCAGCAAGGGAGCAGCTATTTGGTGAGCGTTTTCGTGTCAAAGACCGTATTCAGGCATATGTTATCGATGTATCCTCTTCTCTCAAAGGGCCACAAATTATCCTGTCACGGGCTGTTAACGAATTTCTTGAAAAACTCTTTGAGCAAAATGTCACAGAAATCTATGATCAAATTGTAGAGATCATCTCTGTGGCAAGAGATCCTGGGCATCGTGCCAAAGTCGCGGTGTATTCTCGAGATTCCAGTGTTGATCCTGTGGGAGCATGTGTTGGCATGAAAGGTGCGCGCATTCAGATCATCGTCAATGAACTTGGCGGTGAAAAGATCGATGTGGTGCCATGGGATAACGATCCTGCAGTATTTGTGTGTGATGCCCTCTCTCCGGCTGTGGTGAGTAAAGTGATTGTGGATGAAGATAACCATAGTATGGAGATTATTGTCGCCGAAGACCAGCTCTCCTTAGCTATTGGACGTCGAGGCCAGAACGTACGGTTAGCTGCTCAGCTCACCGGTTGGAAGTTGGATATTAAAAGTGAAGTCAGTCTTGAAAAGCAAATGGAGAGCTTTAAAGCTATCCTTAGCTCCATTGAAGGACTCGGAGAAATGCATGCTGGCATCCTCATTAATGAAGACATCAAAACCCCTCAAGAACTCTCGCAAATTTCCACACGAGCACTCATAAGACTTCTCAATCTCGATGAAGAGGTTGCAGAGGCCATTATTGAAGCTGCTAAAACAAAAGCCCACGAGCTTTCTCAAACGACCACCACTGAAACTCAAGAATTCAGTGTCCAAGATACATCAGCTTCCCCTGATATGGTGGTGGATAATGAAAAAGAGCTACAAGCTAAACGCAAAAAAGAACGTATGGAGTTATTTCTCAAACTCAAAGGAGTGGGAGAAGCTACTGCTGATGCTTTAGCCAATGCTGGCTATGCCACCATTGGTGATCTCATCGCTGACAGCAACGATGAAATTGTTATGAAAACAGAGCTTCCTATTGCAGTGGTTAAAACTGTGATTATTGCTGCTGATAAATATATGCTAGAACATGCCTTAAGTTTAAACAAAGACAGCGAAAATGATGACCATGAAGATGGCCAAGAAGATGGAGACAATGTCCATGATTAGCTTGACTAGCACATCAACATGTAACTAACTTAACTTAATATAACTTAAATAATTTAAAATAAAACGAGCACATCAGCAGCATTTAACCCAGCACCTAACATATCCAGAATACCCAGAATTATACATAAACCTCTGCCTTAATGATCATATATCATATCAAGGGTTACAAGATCATACTAAGGTATGCGGGTATACAAGTATAACAACAGCATACTGGTGAGCATCAACACAATCACACAAACAACACATAACAATCGAGCTAGAATGCGTTGGCTTTTCGCCTCTTTTTTTATATAAAAAACCGCATTATTCTAAGACTTAGATATAAACGATAGATGATAAACACAATACAAAATTAAAAGGTAAAAATCTTAACACTTGACTATAAGGTTTACATGCTATGGGGTGATTTTGGCATCAATTGGTGATAAGGTATAGGCTTACTGAGAGACAGAGACCCCAGAATTTGTAAACCGCTACACAGACAGAATAGTTACACAGAATAGCTACACAGAATAGCTACACAGAATAGCTACACAGAATAGCTACACAGAACATTCACACACATTAATTACACACAAAAAAATAACTCTCATAACCTTCACATACTGCATTACTCACACATGACAACACCATCTTTCAGCCATCTATCCTTTTTTGTGCGTATCTCATTAAAACCATACTTAAAACCATAGGAATGGATGTATATGGATAATCTATCCATAACCGATCACACCTCTTTAATCCACTGTAACTGTAAAAAAGAATATTTATGAAGAAAATTCGTGTCTATGAACTAGCTCGCCAACTGGATATGGAAAGCCGTGTCTTAGTGGATAAAATCAAAGCTATGGGCATCTTTATATCCAATTATCAAAGTGCCTTAAGTGAATCTCAATGCCAAAGCATTAAAGAAAAACTTGCTGCTGCTGAAAAAAATCCTGCTGGGAAAAAAACGGTTATCATTCGTCGTCGCAAAAAAGCTGTTCCTGAAACAACTGCCAAAACAGCTACTGAAGATACATCTTCTGCGGCAAATCTTGAAACAGAACATGGTCTTGCAGCAGATAATACGGTAGATAATGCGGCAAATAATACAATAACGGCGGAAAGTAGCAACAACTTAGAAGACCATGAATCAAGCAGCCACAGCCAAGCACCAGAGAACTTAGACATACTAGATACAACAACAAACAAGAGTGATACAGATACTCAAGAAGAAAGCAGAGCTGATGATGCTGCCACAGCTACTTTGACTTCTGCATCTGAGCTATCTTCTGAGCTATCTTCTGAGCTTGCTCATCAACGAGCTCATCAACGAGCTCATCAACAAGCTCATCAACAAGCTGACCAACGAGCGAGCACAACTCAAGATGTGGACAATGCATCTGATCAAAATAGTGTGTCTCAACCTGATGGTAAAGATTCAGATGATGAGAGCACACGTTTTTCTAAAGTAGCCTTGACTTTAGCCCAAAAGCGTTCCAAACAGTCATCTGATTTGCAGGCTCCTTTGCCTTCAGCACGTATTATCCAAAAGTCTTCTCATGTCACGACACCTGCAACACCTGCAACAAATAATAACAAGGAAAACGAAGAGGGACAAACTGCTACCACCGCAAAACCTGCCACAGACGATAAACGCCGTGATAAGCGTGGCGTAGCTTATGAAAGTGATGCCCTCAAGCCAAAGAATCTTCAGAAAAAAGAGCGACGGGCCAATTACAACGCTCGTCTCTTGCTATCTAAAATTGATGATGATGAGCCATTTGTCGCTCCTACCCGAAGAAAGACTGTTTATTCTCCTGCGGGAGGAAGAGGACGTGATCACAAGCGTCGGCGGGATCTCAAAAAAACTCAGATCACCACTCCTAAGGCATCTTTGCGTGTCATTCACATGACAGACACCACCATGTCTGTGGGAGAACTAGCAAGACAGCTTTCCATGAAGGCTTCTGAACTCATCAAGCATTTGATGAAAGAGGGCATCATGGCTACTGTTAATCAGCATCTTGACAGTGATTCCATTGAGATTTTGGCAAGCAATTTTGGTTTTGAGGTAAAAGCTAAGTACAAAACTGTTGAAGAGCTTCTCAGTCGTCGCAAACCAGCAGAGGATAGCTATTATATACGTCCTCCCATTGTCACCTTAATGGGACATGTGGATCACGGTAAAACCTCCATTCTTGATGCTATTCGTAGCAGTGCTATTAGCGCTGATGAATCAGGGGGTATCACCCAGCATATTGGAGCTTACAGAGTCACTCACAACGATAAATCTATCACCTTCCTTGACACTCCCGGCCATGCTGCTTTTTCCAACATGCGTTTACGTGGTGCAAAGGTTACAGATATTGTCATTCTTGTGGTAGCAGCAGATGATGGGGTGATGCCACAAACGGAAGAAGCCATCAGTCATGCTAAAGATGCTGATGTATCAGTGATCGTTGCTTTAAGTAAAATCGATAAACCCAATCATAACCTTGATCGCATCTACACAGAATTAGCAGAAAAGGGTATTCAATCTGAAGAATGGGGAGGAGATCATCAGTTTGTTAAAGTCTCTGCTCTACAGAAAACCGGGTTAGTTGATCTCCTTGAGGCTATTCTTCTCCAAGCTGAACTTATGGAGCTGAAAGTCAGTGATGATATTGAAGCTCGTGGGGTGATTATTGAATCACATCTTGACAAAGGACGAGGTCCCATTGCCACCATTATGGTAAGTGAGGGAGTCTTCCGGGTGGGTGATATGGTGGTGGCTGGAACAGCGAGTGGTCGTATTCGTTCCATGGCAAATGATCAAGGTAAAAAAGTTGCCAAAGCCACTCCTTCAATGCCTGTAGAAATTGTCGGGCTCAACGAGTTGCCCATGGTGGGTGATATGGTTGATGCGGTCAAAGATCACGAAACGGCTAAATCTGTGATATCGCAAAGAAACACAGAACTAGCCAAAAAACAGCTCGGCTCAGCTACTCTTACCAGTCTTGAAGATCTCGTGGCTAAGGTGGAAAGTGATAAAATTCTTGCTCTTCCGTGCATTATCAAAGCTGACACTCAAGGATCTCTACAAGCCATTTGTGAATCTTTAACGGATATCAAATCCGAAAAAATCAAAGCTCAAATCGTACATAGCGGTGTAGGTGGTATCAATGATTCTGATATCAGTCTTGCCCAAACCAGTGGCTCGGTGATTTTTGGCTTCAATGTACGTACGACTTCTAACAGTCTTACATTTGCTGAAAACAGCCGTGTTGTGATCCAATATTTCAGCATCATCTATGATCTCATCGATGCTGCCCGTAATCTTATGTTAGGATCTTTACCTCCTGTTCAAAATGAGGTGGTGATTGGTCGTGCTGATGTGCGCAAGCCTATCAGTGTTCCAAAAATAGGACTAGTAGCAGGCTCGGCAGTGATGGATGGAAAAATCACGCGTCATTGCATGCTCCGACTAATACGTGATGATGTAGTGGTTTATACGGGAAAGATTGGCTCTTTAAGACGTTTCAAAGATGATGTCAAAGAGGTGGGATCAGGTTACGAGTGTGGGATCAGTTTTGAAAACTATAACGATATTCGCGAAGGCGATATCCTCGAGGCCTTTAAAATCGAAGAGCTACAAGCCACTCTATAACAGCGCTTTTACCATGACTAAACGCAGACAACATCAAATCGCTGGCCGTATCCATAACGTTCTCTCACAATCTCTTACCACACATTGTCGAGACCAGCGGCTGGGTAACATTTGGCTCACAGCTGTGGAGGTCAGTGCGGATTTGACTATCTGCAAGATCTATTTCCGGCTCCGCGAAGAGCCTGTATCGATCAAACCAGCCTCTACCAAAGAACATATCGATGCTGATCTTAGCAGCACAGAAAAACAACAACGCATCGATGATGCCTTAGGGGCTTTACGCCATAGCCAAGGTTTTTTACGTTCTCAGCTAGCCCAAGAGATCCATATCAAGCGCATACCTCAGCTCCACTTTTATTATGACTCATCTCCTGAGCGTGGCCAAAGAATTATGGAGCTAATTGCTAAAAGCTGAGGCATGTGACTTTTTTCTGTGTGTTCTTTTCTCTTTTCTGTGTGTTCTTTTCTCTTTTCTATAATCACTCTCCTCACATTCATTGCCAAAGAAGCCAAAAATGAGCAGTCAGTACAATGGTATATTGCCTATTTATAAGCCACCCGGGATGATTTCTAAGGATGTATCACGCAAGATCAGCAAGCTCTTTTCTACCCCCATACCCATTGGCCATATTGGCACTCTTGATCCCATAGCTGAGGGGGTTTTACCTCTGATACTGGGCAAAGCCACTCGACTTCACGATCACTTACTCAACAGTACCAAAATCTATGAAATGACACTGACATTTGGCTACACCACCGATACTCTTGATAGCAGTGGTACTGTGCTCAAGCATTGTGATTATCCTTGCCCAAGCGTAGATGCTATTAAAAATGTGCTAACGAGTTTCCTTGGAAAAAGCCAACAAACCCCACCGCTTTACTCAGCCATCAAATACCGTGGTAAGCCATTGTATGCTTATGCTCGCAAGGGCTGTGGTGATCTTGTGGATCGTGATCTTTTAGCTCGCCCTATCCATATCCATCGTATATCTCTTCTAAAAACCACCTGGCAAGCCTCTGATAGACGAAAGCTCACATCCATTGATGTATCCCTATCATGCTCTAAGGGAACCTATATCCGAGTGTTATGTGACGATATTGCCAAAAAACTTTCCACTTTAGGTGTGATGAGTTCTCTTAAACGCCTTCAAACCGCCGGTATCTCTGCTGATCAATGCATCCCACTGGATAGCATTTTATCTGATCCAGAAACCATATCTCAGCATCTTATAGCCATGAAAGATATGCCTCTTAACTTAGCAAGAATAACTGTTTCCGATAGTGAGCAGCAAAAACTCAGTCATGGACAGCTCTTATGTTTTGAAGAAGCTGTGCTTAAAGATCGCACCGATATAGTTGCTGGCTTGCAAACAAAATGTCTTAGTCATAAATACGATAACAAACTATCCAACAGGATGGTTTTAGTGGTAAGCTGTTATGGTGATATTTTAAGCTTAGGACTACTTTCCTGTGATCACCACAACGTGTCATCAACAGGTTTTCCTGCAACTGTATATCTTCGTCAAAAACGAGCACTTCTGTGAGCACATATCCAAAACACAATCAGCCAGAGCCTCAGCAACAAAAGCCTCAGCAACAAAAGCCTCAACAATATCAGCAATATGAACCACGGCTATTTTCAAGTGAATCGGTGAGTGCTGGACATCCAGATAAGATGGCTGATCAGATATCCGATGCTATCCTTGATGAACTGCTCAGACAGGATCCTTATTCACGTGTTGCCTGTGAGACCTTACTGAAATCTGATCTTGTGGTGGTTGCTGGAGAAATATCTTCACAAGCCACTATCGATGTGGAAAATATTGTTCGTCAAACGATTTTAGATATTGGCTACGATGATAGCAAATACGGCATCGATGGCCGTAAATGTCGAGTGATTCAAGCCATCGACCAACAATCTGCCGATATTGCCATCGGTATCAATGAAGGTGAAGGTATTTTTAGTGATCAAGGTGCTGGAGATCAAGGGCTGATGTTTGGTTTTGCTTGTGATGAAACACCGCAACTCATGCCTGCTCCCATTTACTATGCCCATAAGCTACTCAAAAAACTGCGCCAAGCTTACGAGCAACGCCAAGTGCCTTGGCTTCGAGCCGATGCTAAAAGCCAAGTAACCATCAATTATAGTCCTGATCATTCCGTATTAAGTGTGCCTTGTGTGGTGCTTTCCACCCAACACGATCCTGGAATAAAACACCAAGAGATCCAAGACTTTGTTATCGAAGAGATCATTAAAAAAACCATCCCCCACGATTATCTGAAAAAGTGCTCCTACTTGATCAATCCCACAGGACAATTTGTTGTGGGAGGTCCTTTAGGTGACACCGGACTCACTGGGCGTAAAATCATTGTAGATACCTACGGAGGACAAGGAGGACATGGAGGAGGAGCTTTTTCTGGTAAGGATCCCACTAAGGTTGATCGATCAGCAGCTTATATGGTACGCTATATAGCTAAAAACATGGTGGCCAGTGGCATTGTTAAAAGATGCCTGATTCAAGTAGCTTATGCCATTGGTGTTCCTGAACCGGTGAGTATCTGGATTGATGACTATGGAACAGCAAAATGCCCACCTCGAGAACTTAAAGAAATCGTCCTCCAACATTTCTCTTTAAAGCCGAAAGATATTATCGAACACTTACAACTTAGACGGCCTATATACCAAAAAACCGCAACTTATGGACATTTTGGCCAAGAAGGATTTCCTTGGGAAGAGACCAACAAAACCTCCTGTTTTCATTGATATATTCCTATAACAACTCTTTTTTCACTATGATATGAAGTGTAATATCATATGAAGTGCAACATTTACTTTTTGACTCACCGATGCTTAACCATCACTATCACCATGAAACCAGGATGTTCATCCACAAAGGAGAAAAACGATAGTGGCTCAAAAACACAGAAATAAGCGCATTATTCTTGTTAATCGCGACTTACAGTTCCGTTACGCAAAGATTGCTTTTTTGTTAGGGCTTGCCTCAACTGTGTTAAGCGCTATGATTGTTGTCTACCCTCTATTTGCTTTTGAAATCTTACGCATTCCTAAATTCTTACCCACTCCTGTCCTAGCTGGAATGGTATTTGCTGCCGTACTGAATTTAGCCTTTATTCTTTACTTTTCTATTATCATCACACATCGCATTGCCGGTCCTATGTTCACTTTATCCCGTGAATTTGCAGAAATGAGCCAAGGAATATTCGGACGCAATCTTTCAGCAAGAAAAACGGATGATTTACGCTATCTTATTCGATGTTACAACGATATGTCTCTGTGTCTAAAAAACATCTCACTAGATGACCAAGAAGAGCTTGATAAACTACACAAACAAGCTCAAGAACTCCACAGTAGTCTCCAGAAATGGGATACCGCGGCAAGCAAGGATGATGATAAAAACCCTCAGAAAAATCTTTCTAACCAAGACCAAGCTCAAAAGCTTGCAGAAAACATCTTAAATCTTAAGATGAGCATCCAGCGACGCACCAACGGTCAGGAAATACCCAAATGATATCCTATCTCAAGGGAACGGTGGTGTGTCGAGATACGGAGAGCGTTGTTGTGGATGTTCAGGGAGTGGGATATGGCGTTTTTCTCACCACCCAAGGCTTAGCTTTGTCGCCTCCTCATGCTGAAACAGAACGCATTTTTTGGATTCACACCCACACCAACCAAGACCAGCTCAAGCTTTTTGGTTTTCTTTCTTACCAAGAAAGGGTTTATTTTAGCCTCCTTTTAGGACTTACGAGCGTAGGTCCTAAGCTCGCACTAGCAGTGTTATCAGCGCTTAACCCTAAAGATATCTATAACTGTGCTCAAAGCAAAGACTATACAACTTTGCAATCCGTTCCAGGTATTGGACGTAAGAAAGCAGAAAGAATCGTTCTTGAGCTTTCCACAAAAATTGAAAAACTTCCCACACTCCTCGCTTATTCCACACCCAACTCCGCCACACTCCCTCTTGCAACAAACATCATAAGCCCTGACAGCCAAAATATCCCTTCCAGCGAAGATCATCCCCAAGGTAAGATCATTAGGGATGTGCGTAGTGCGCTGAAAAATCTTAGCTATTCTCAAAGTGAAATTGACCAAGCTTTACACAACAGTTTCAAACAAGATAATCATCCAGAAGATATAAACTTTGATACACTTTTTAAACAATGCATTGACTATCTTCATCAGTTCAGCCGCTTAAAGTAACGAGATATCTCTTGTAACTTACACCATGTGATCATAGAAAAACGAGAACCATGAATTCTTCTCCATCTGCAAATCTCCATCCTCCCAAAACACTTATCAGTACCTCTTGCCATGCAGGGGATAGTGAAAGAGAGAGTGAAAAATCCCTTCGTCCATTAAGTTTTGCTGATTTTCCCGGCCAAGAAACCCTTAAAAACAACCTAGCGGTGTATGTACAAGCAAGCAAAATACGTAATACCACGTTAGATCATGTATTATTACACGGCCCTCCAGGACTTGGAAAAACCACATTAGCTCATATTATTGCCCAAGAGCTTGAGGTGCCCTTTTATGCCACTTCAGGACCTGCCATCGAAAAGCCTCGAGATCTTGTGGGGGTCTTAACGGGACTTGAAGATAATAGTGTGTTATTTATCGATGAAATCCATCGTCTTTTTATTCAAGCCGAAGAAATACTCTACACAGCCATGGAAGATTTTTCCGTGGATCTCATTGTGGGAGAAGGTGGTTCAGCTCGCTCAGTGCGCATCTCTGTACCTCCTTTTACTTTAGTAGGTGCCACCACCAAAGCAGCCATGCTCTCAAAACCGTTACTGTCACGATTTGGTATCCAAGAAAAACTTGATTATTATGACTTAGCCTCCATTGAAGCTATCATTCAGCGCAGTGCTCATGTTTTAGGTATTCATATTCATAAAAAGAGTTTAAAACGTCTTGCTGAATGTTCACGTGGTACCCCGCGCGTAGCCATTCGCTTTCTCAAACGTGTGTGGGATTTTGCAGAAGTCCATACACAAGGAGAAATCACCGAAGATATCACCAATTCTGCACTCACCCAACTCGGTATTCGTCAAGGATCTGGACTGAGCCACATCGATATCACCATCCTTCAAGTGATCAAACAACGCTACAATGGAGGACCGGTGGGAATTGAGGCCATAGCTATGGCTATGGGAGAAGAAGCAGCCACCATAGAAGATGTTTATGAACCTTATTTGGTTTTTTGCGGCTACCTCGTTCGCACGCCAAGAGGACGCGTCTTATCAGATAGCGGCAAAGCCTTGCTTAGCTCTTCACAATAAAGTAGTGATCATGATCTTCAAGCTTATGATCATAGGCGTGTTATCAGCACCCAACACATCGTGCTAACTAACGGATTCATGATCTACCATAAAATCAAAGTCTGTAACATGAATGACTTTTTCAATGGATAAAAACACTTAAACGCTGGATATGTTTCCTATCTATCGCCTAAACTATCTATCGCCTAAACTATCTATCGCCTAAACTAGGTCTACTGCTATTTCTAGGGCTTCGAGGATGATGATGGCCACTTATTTGCCTCTTATTGCGTCCCAAACCAAATATATCATTGATCTTTTGCCATGTTTGGTTATTGATTCCGAGAACAGAATCATGACTTTCAGGCCTTCTTTGAATATTTGGATACCCTATATAGTCAGCATTCTCAGATAAATACAACATATACCTACTAAAGCGCATATCTTGCCTTGCAATATAATCATCTAATTCCTCTTGAGATTTAAAAGAAGGCATATAATATTGGACTTCTAAATCATTCATAGGAATAATTTGTAGAACCATAGAAAAAAACACCATCTTTTGTTTTTTTGTAGTCAACTTTCTTGTTAAATATTGCATAACATTGCTTTGAAATCTTCTAAATTTATTCACATCAAAATTATAATTTAAACGTTTAATCAGATAATCCGCTTCATCATCAGTCAATTTTTGGATAATGGTGGTGCATGCTCGCATATATGACTGAAAAGAAGAAAAAAAGTAAGGATAAGATGACGATGAAGAAGATATCATATCTCTTTGCAAAAGACCTTGAAGAAATTGTTTATGAATACGATCATCTATGGCGCGTTCACCTTCTACAGATAGTACTTGGTTATCTATATAACGATTATCCACCACTTTTATGGCACCTAACAAGCGTTTTAAAAAGATATACCTCTCTGTATCTGAACTCAAACTATCAAAAAAAGACAAGCTAAAATCATAAAACTCATCCAAGCGCTCTGGATCTGCACCAATAGCTAACGCTGTGCTGATCAACTTAAAATAAGACATCTTTTCAAAGTCTTCTTGCAAAGCAGCATATACTTGCTCTAAATCAGTTGTATCAGGTTGTTCATGATCCACGGACTTGTTATCTACAAATGTGTTATCTAAGAAATGGCTATCATGTCCATGTGCTTCTAACACATAATCTTGGTTAGATACTCCCTCTTGTTTTGTATAAACATCATTATTATAAACTTGCAATACTTTGCGATAATGACTGGCAATCTGATCAGGATCACCCAGCACTTCAAGTTGCGATGTGTGAAGATAAGGCATATGGAAATGAGAATAGATAAAATGACTGACTTGCTTAGGATTTTGCAAATAACCCTGCAAAAAATCATACCATATTTTCAATTTTTCTTTATCTCTAAAATCAGCATGCGTATACCAATCTTCTTGAAAAACAACAGGACTTCTCCTAAGAGCTTTCAAAAGACGCCACTGATCTGCATAAATTTTATCTGCCTGTACATAATCTCTTTGCAATCCCATAAATGCTATATGGAAAATATCACCGATATAGATCAAGAATTTGCGTGCTTTATCTTCTGAAATATGCAACTTCATCACAGCTACATTAAGTAGCACCGAAATCTTATCCTCTCCCATCAAGACAAAATATCTAGCCAACTCTCTTTGCTGATCATTGACAAAAACATCTGCAGAAAAAACCTCAGTTAAAGTCTCCTGTAAAACCTCAAGATCATGTGCATAAATATGCCATTTAGTAGCAATATCTTCCAATTGAGCAGGTAAAAATACACCATTAAAAACAGTTTTGGGAGCACTTTTTTGTTTTGGGAGTGGTGGTGTTTTGTGATGTAGATACCGTTCAGGTGATGTATCATGATCCTTGCTAGTACCACTATGATAAATGATGTAATCATGAAATCTTTTTACAATATTGTATTTGATTTGATCTGTTTGCCCCTTGCCCATACCAATCCTTTTGGCTAATTTATCACGAGACATATAATCAAGCCCAAGAGTATGGGACATGAAAACAAATTTCTCAGTGTTATCCGTCAAACGATAATGAACAAAATCAAAAACGATCTTTTTGGGAGCATCCAAAGAGAGGTCTCCATAACCTTTCTTTTTAAAGACAAAAGAGACTTTGTTATCTATGGTTGATTGAGGTATATAACGCAATTCTTCCATCAACTCTTGTAAATCCCGTTCCAAAAAAGCAGCTGTCTCTTCAGGACTGCTTAAAAGACTATCTTCTGATTGAGAAACAGAAGATTCATCAGACTCGTTAGCCATCATAAACGGAATTTTTTGTGGAGAACGTGGAGATCGTGGAGATCGTGGAGAACTACCCTGTATCAAATCTTCATCTAAAGATCCATGGGAAGAATCTGTTATGTCATGATGTAAACCACCTGTAAAACCACGTTTTGCAAACAAAACATCAGCACCCTTGCTGTCCAAAGACATGACATCCCATAATTTATGAGCTGTATATACTCCTAATAAAGACACACCAACCCACTTAGCTGATTTCAACAGACCCAAAAAATGAGCACCACCAGACCACCTAGCAGCCAGTCCAGTTGGTCTGGCGGCTGCTACAGGCCATGCTGTAGCTAAAGCTCCTAAAGATGATCCTACCAAAACAGAGCTGTTATTAAGCACGTACTCTTGTCCCATAGCTTCCTGTCCCATAGCTTCTTGCCCCATAGCTGGGCGAGAATTCATGCCCACAAACAACATAACCACAGCACATAGCCAAGACCACCTAAAATGCCGAACACGATGGCCACTCATGACACGATCTAATCGATCAGCTAAAAAGAAAAAACAAAACAAGGGATCACCTAAAATACATTGATACATATTTCATATTATGTGATGGAACATACCATAAACGACACTACTTCCTTAATCACACACCTGAAACACAAACACAGAACCATATGTAAAAAACACTCTTCAACAACCATTCGCACAAAAACCTAAGAAGCTCACAGAAAAAACATAACAACCTTTGCTTTTTTCTATAAAAAATATACTATTTCTCAAAATAAACCGTCTAACTTAGATGACTCACACTATTTGCTGCCAGATTGCTACGAGATTCCACAACTTAAAAGTAACTCAAAGGATCAAAAACCCAGATACCCCAAATACATAGGCGTGATATAGTACACAGTAATCATCATCACATCAAGTAAAGCCTTATATTATTTCCTAGCTGTACAACTAGCCCATACAACTAGCCCATACAACTAGCCTACTTCTCTATCTATTAGCACCTATACCGCCCTGCCGTACCACACAATATGAAGCGACTCACTCTATTTTTTTCTCTACGATTATCCACAGTTATGTGCAGCTACATGTATGACATCACCATAAAATCAACTTACCTTCTTATAGTTGCACTCATGTGTAGCTACTGCAGACACAACGATACTGTCTTTGCGGCACCACCGAAGATTCAGACAGCAAACATCACCACACTCACAGGTGTGTTGAAGCGTTACTCTCATGGAAATATACCAGAAGTCCGGTTGCTTATAGACGATAAAGACAAAGAAGATGAAACCATACAACTGTGTGAAAAATCGCACACCAAAAGGCTCTTTTCTTATGGCAACTTTACAGTCAAGCTCCACGGTATCATGAAACCAGCCGGTTGTTTTCAACTCAGAGATATAACATTTCTGAAAACACCCCAAAATAGAGAAGCTATCTCAGGAAAGCTTGTGGATAAGACCAGCTATTTTGTCTTAAAGCCCCTATCAACTGAAGACACAAACATCTACAAATTCTACACCATCAGCCCATCCATGAGGACTTACCTTAGAAACAACCAAACTCTGATTATATCTGTGGTCAAAGATATCAAAGATAACAGCTATTACAAAGTCACGGAGATCTATTCATATCCCAACCTCAACCTAACTCAAACCTCTCAAAAAGCCTCACCTTCAGCTAGAGGCACAAACAAAAAGCCAGCCCCTAAACCACAAAAACCATAAGGGCTAGCTTTCAACATGTAAAGATGGTCTCTTTACAGATCAGGCTCAACCCATTCAAGATTCTCATAGTCATGAAGATGGATATCTTGGAAATACCTACTACCCACGCTGTAATCAGATCCTTCATGCCATGCTGTTCCTAAATGTATGCCCACATAGCTATTGTCTGCATTTAACAATGGCGATCCCAAAGCTATATCAGGCAAAGAAACGTCATAGAAAAAAAGGTTTTTGACAACAAACAACTCTATGTCTTCACCCATCTGATACCAGACTGGCTTATAAGAACGAGACAGAAAGGCTAACTGAGTGGCATCAGAATACCCTTGCTCTAAGTATTCTGGTAACATCTTTTCTGAATAAAAGTAAGCCACCTGTTTTTCAGGCATATAGCTTTCAAGAGACACAGAGTAATGCCGCTTTTTACCCTTTTTCGATCTCACACTAAAGATATAGTTCACATGATACTCATCTTCTTGACTGCCATAAGTGACATTGTTGCTATCACGACTTGCACCGAGCACACAAGACAAGGCACTCACAATCCACTGACTGGCAATAGCAAAAGCACTACAATGAGACTCACTAGCAGATAAAGACAACAAGCCCACTGCCTGTTGCACCTCTTTATCTGTTTTTTGAGTTGCAGCATAAAGAAAAGATGTGGTAGAGAAAAGATAGAAACATACAACAAAGCACGCACATAGGCCTCGAACATTCTTCATAACTTCGTTCTTCATAACGTAAAGATCCTTTTCATTTTTTCAGTTTCATAAAAATTCACAACATCACACTCATCACAACATCACCTCACTAACACCTGCCAGCGATCACAACAGCCAGTCAAGAAAGCGCTTAGGCAGTCAATGAGTGGACTATGGTGGCTTACTTACGCAAATGATAGAAGTGACATTTAAATCATTGAATTATATCAATCAGTTATGCACAGCTCTGATAGGTTTTAGTCAAGACATATCACCTTCACAACCCATAGCAGAGGAAAACTCCATGGATGCTCGTTAACATGGCTTGCACATTTAGCTCACAAATATTAAAAATATACCTGTAAACTACTCTTTTCATTTTATGTATTCTTTGTCATGCTACTCTGGCAAACCGTTGGACACACTGTAAATTCTCATCCATCTCTATACCTTCCACTTGAAGTACACAGACCATAAAACATCCGGCAGCAACATTATGAACAACACAAACAACGGAGATATAGCTTCTCCAAAAGAGGAGTCGTGTTTGAATATTATGTATTTTATCAATCACGGCCGTGTTCGATCTCTTAAATTTCTTCCATGGCAATGGAAAGGACTAGCAGGCCTATTGATCATACTTGTCCTCTGGTTAGCTGTAAGTTCCATTTGGATTTACCGTACTTCTCAGTCACTGATAGTCACAAAAGAGCGCCTAGCTGCATCTCAACAAGCTGTCTTTGACTACCAAGAACGCCACAGCAAAGTTTATGAACAAGTGTATCCAGATCTGCATGCTCCTGAGAATGTTTCATATCCATTTGAGACTTCTACCACTCCTGATACCCAAAACAACCTTAACCAACAACCTTCCAAACAAGAAAGCAATGGAACAAACTTGGAAAATCGACCTCGAGTTAACAGCTCTAAAGAGAAAAAAAACACCACAAGTACTGTTGCACCTTCTCCAACACCCTCTGGTAAAAAACACAACTCCTTACCTTCTTCATCCTCTTCTTTGCCTCCTTCTTCACAACGTCGTTAATCATGATAAATTCATCTAGATCAAAAGCCTAAAAACCATTACACTTAAGTGTATAGTTCTCCATATTCGCTACATAACCACTTCATATATCCATAACAAACAAACACATGTACACAACAAGCCCGCATAAATAAGCCACAACGATCGATATATGACAGCTATATGACAAGAACCATACCAAGACAGATAAGAAAGAAAAAAGATAATAAAAATAGATACACAGCCAACCCTAGCTACTAGCGCTACTAGCTATATAAAATAAAAAACTATGTAAAAAGCTATATAACAAGCTATATAACAAAGAATAAAACAGCCAAAGAAAGCGAATACTGCCTCTAACATCATTTTTGGTGAGGTTACAATGCTTTTGCTAAACACAATACTGCACGGCTCATCGATTAAAACACGATCCATTGCAGCATGTGTTGCACTTTCAGCATCTGGATATTTCATTGGGGGATGTGCAGGAAATCTGTGGCAACAACCTTGGCAACTCGAAGTACACACAACCGATCATTTGGGTAATAGCATTGCCGAAGTCACTATACAGCTCTCAGGAGTAGACTTAGGCAAAAGCGATGAAGAAGGCATATTTCGCCATACCCTCCACATTAATGGTACTAAGCCTCTACGCCTTTACGCTCACCTAACAAGTACCGATTACTACTACGCCCCTTATATCAAAACCTTCACCATTGCCAANCCCTCCACTCCCTCAAATAACTTTTTGTCCTTCTTGACAACGTCCAACAAAGACATCTCAAGCAACAACTCTCAGCAAGAACAAAAACTCACTTTCAATGCTGTCTTGCATAGAATCCCTAAACAAACCACAGCTAAGCAAACATCTGCTTCAGATCATAAATCTCAGCTTGGAAAAAATATACGTAACACCACAAGATCACCGCCAACACCATCTTCTCAAAAGAAACAAGATAATGTAGTTATTGCAAAACCCATCACAACCCTACCTTCTACTCTCAAACCCACAGTCCTTTACACTGAACAATCTCCCAAACAGCCACAGTCATTGGACGGTACTGTTGAGCGTGTCACAAAAAAGACGAACAAGGCGAGCAAGGAAAACCAAAGCGCTCTCCCATCTTCTATCGATCAAAAAGAAGATCGAAATTTTCCTTCTAACGATGCTCAGCCAGCAGAACACCCTTCTGATATCTCACCTCCATCAGACCGTGATGACATAGCCACCACATCACCACCACCACAAGATCCTGCAAAGATCCACAAACCTGACACAAACCACAAAAAACCTACAGCTGCAAAAAAGCCACCACCACAGAGCAAAACCAAGATCAAGACAACTGCTATCTCACCTTCTTCAAAGAAGGCCTTAAAAGCTTCAAGAAAGACTATACAAAAAACAGGTTTTTTTCTTGAAGTACTAGCTCGGAGCCCATCAAAGCAAAAAAAACACTTTCCTCTCTCAGCAGTGGATATTTATCTTGGCTATCAACACAGCATCGAAAAACTCTGTGTAACGTCTCACATAGGAACGTGTGAGTTTCGCAGGCTTAAACAAAATTTTGGCAGAGTCGTGACCATTATTGCTAAGAAAAAAGGTTATCGTAGCATTATTCGCAAAGTCCAAATCTCTCCTACCACACAACTCAACATGGTTATGCAGCCTGGAAACAGCTTTGATATCATCGCTTTACTTCCACAAAAAACATCTGTTCAAGGACTTGCAGATGCAGAAGTATGGTTAGGACAACAAAGGTTAGGACAAACCAATTCCTTTGGGCATTTTTCATATACTCCCACCTCTTCACATCCACCTTCACTTGTACTCACTATCAAAAGCCCTTCAGCTATTCCTTCTGAACAAACCATCACTGTAAATAGCCAAGATGTCAGCATTTTACCATTTGCCTTAAGTAGCCCTCTTAGCCATAAAGTTGTGATTCTGCCTCCAAAAGTACCAGAAACCCCACACCAACAAGCCAGCTCTATGACAGAGCTGCTTAACTCCATAAACCGCAGCACCATTCATCATTTTTTTCGTCAAAGAGGCTTTTCTCGTATCGGCTACTCCTTTGCCACAAACGTATCGCAACTCTTTGGATTAAACGAACTCAGAGAACGAGGTTTCTATAACACAGAGCTTGAACAGTGGACATCATGGCTGCTAGGTACCTATATTTATCCCGCACAAGACGAAGGAGATTTACCAGCCATCATAGATATGAATCTCTATAATTCTAAAGGCACCGTTATAGCCAATGCTTCCAGCAAGTGGCGTGAAAACAAAACACCGAGTAACTTACTCGAACTTCTTCCCTCATTGATCACATCCCTTAATTCACAACTCACTATGGAAGCAGCTATAACCAAAACACAAACCAATCATGCATGGCTCAATATCACTCCATCCCAAACAGAACACCTTTCTGAAAATTCACTCACAGAACCACTGGCACCCATAAAAGTTTGGAGATGGGAAAGCAACCCATCACAAAGAGGACTGTTAAATCTTTCACACATCGCAAACCTTGCTCCTAAGCTAGGAACTGATAACACAGATGACCGTAGAATTCGTGCTGAAATACTCTCTTCAAAAATCCCCCTACAACCGGGAGATTTGATAGAAATCATTCCCCCTCGCTCTCCTCTCTACAACCATGTAACAGCCAAAAGCTCTTTTCACTCCCTTGCCCATATACGTGTAACCTCACAACAACGCCCCTTAAAAGGTGTTATGGTTTTTAAAGATCATACTCAATGGATTGGTACCACAGATCACAAAGGGGCTTTTTTAGCTCACCAAAAAATGCTTTCTAAGCCATTGCACCTGGAGTTTCGAAAGCCTGGCTACAAACGTTTTGAAAAAACCATCACCCTATCAGCCAAGCAAGAAGCAATGGTGTATATGGAACGATCCCATAGCTATATCACGATTCATTCCAAACCCAGCGGCCAAGATGTAATCTTTAATAATACCTCGATGGGTAAGACACCACTTTCTTTGAATATCCACAACAGCTCTTTGAAAAAATCCAACCCTCCTCCAAAACTCACTATCGGCGGAGGCGATGGCTACAAAAAACGTCATCTCCACCTCTCACCATCACGTATTTTCACCGAATACACCGGAGCTCGTACCATCATCCTTGAAAAGGATTATCTATCACAATTCTTTAGCCAAAATCCCAAAGACCCTCAAAAAGCCTTAACCATCTTAAACCAGATCTTACCCTCCCACTCCGACTACCCCCAAGCTATTCACCTCAAAGCACTCACCTATTTTCAACTCAATCAACACCGCACATCTCTTAGCATATGGAAACAGCTTTTTTCTTTAAAAAACATCGCCCGTCAGGTTGCACTGCAACAAAGCCACCTCTATGCAGGCCTCTGTGCATTTCATCTAGCAGAAGTCCAAGATCAACAACGAATGTTTCATAAAAGCTTTAAGCTCTACCGTGATACAGTAAGGCATTTCAAACAATCAGCGAAAATCGGAAGCCTGCCTTATGATCTCGATCTAAAACTCGCCTATCATTGGGCACTTTCAGAACACCGCATGGCGTTGATCAATGAAAATAAAGAGCTGCTACAAAGTGCCCAAAATCGCTGGAGCATCTTCTTAACCATGGCAAACAACAACAAAGGCAAACCACCACCTGATTTTCAACAACAACTCGGGCAAGCCAAGAGCTATGCTGCTGAAGCCACTGAAAATCTCAAATCTCTAAGCCTCTAAACCAACCAAGACATCTTATAATAACTTTTTTGCAATTTCTTCTTGAGTTAAGAGGGCATTGACTCGATAATATCTCCAAGTAATGGATCACTCGCAAGGTTGCTCTCTTAAAAACAATCAAAGTCTTATCCATGGCTAATCCAGACTTCATCGCTCTCTTAGAACCTGTTATTAAAGGGCTAAAGATATATCATCGTTATGCTGTATCCGGGCTAGATTATATCCCCAGAAAAGGCAGAGCTATTATTGTGGTGAATCATTCCCTTGCCACCTATGATATTTTAATGCTCATTCATAGCATTTATGATCAAACAGGCCGACTACCCCGCCCACTCGTGGATCGCCTCATAGGGCATATCCCCATGCTATCAACCATCACCCATGAACTTGGCTGTATAACCGGATCTCCAGAAAATGCTCAACAACTTCTAGCTGAAGAACAACTCATTGTGGTAGCACCAGGAGGAATGGCTGAAGCTATACGCCCCCACACCCAAAGATATCAAACCAAATGGCAAGATAGAAAAGGCTTTGTAAGGCTTGCTGTTAATACTAACAGCCCTATTATTCTGGCTTTTTGCCCAGACTCCGATAACCTCTATAAGGTCTATGACACAAAAATCACTCGCTTTATGTATCGCTATCTTCGCCTTCCTATGATTATAGCAAGAGGATTAGGACCTACTATCCTACCCAGACCCGTCAAACTCAAACACTTCATATCTGAACCCATAATCCCTAAACAATCCAAAGATCAAAAAGCAGATATTGCACAATTGCATGAAACCACCTGCAATAGAGCTTATGAATTGATGCAACAAGCATCTAAACTCAACTCCTATCAAAAGACATCCTCACCATCGTCTTAAAAAAACCTTTTTGGGTTCTATATGGAAAACTCTCCAACTTGTTCCTGACTTTGAGATTTCTGAATATCACCAATAATAGTAGAAGCAACTTGGACAAAAATCAGCTAAGATTCATCAAGATTGTCATATCGACCTCCATGATAAACACACACTATCTTAGCCAATTTTATCTTATACTTAATATACATTTTGTGAGTAACTCGCCTCTCCCAATTATTGGATAGGGAGATAACATTCGTTATTGTATGTTTTATCTTTTGTAGTCGTTTCATTCTCACAAACTCCTTCAGTCTTATATCTTGTTTTTGTACATGAATTATACTCTTCAACACCATGCTCAGCAGCACGCTTACCACAACTTAACCTGTATTTATTCTCACTAGGGCTCCAGTCCGATCCCCCGGAATTACATTGTATCATATCGTTCGTTATTCCTCCTAGTATGTGCTGTGCATCAGCAAAAGGATCATGCGGATCAAAAGCTAACAATCCAGATACTCTTCGATATGGTGAAAAGAGCTCCTTATTTTCCACACGCACATTTTGATTAAAAGCTATCAAACCAAATAGTGACGCTAAGCCACCATTAATATCACCATAGTTTTTGTCATCCAAGTCTTGAAAATTTCTATTGAATCTACCCGAACTACCCGAACAATAATTGTAACTAGCAGAGATAACTTCTACTATTTCTGTTCTTTTATCTGCATTTGAATACTGACATGGGCCAGGATAATGTTCTTCTTTAATTTCATCCGACCATAATGTCCTTAACAAAGCCCCTAACTCTTTCCACTTATAAAGTTTTACACCACACTCTGCCCCTTTAGTTGTGTATTTTTCTGGCTTTTGTACGTCACGACAAACTTCCTTCACAACATCATATGATTTCGTATAAGTTCCACATTCTTCAGATTTCTTCCATTCTGTAAATCTAAAATTATTAGCTTGTAAAATAAGATCAGTATACGCACAATCCGCCATACTAACTGCTTTTCTACACTGATTAATAGCATTATGAAGCTTAGAAATAAAACCTTCGATCTCTTTAATAAACTTTTTTGTTTTAGTAAGTTTAAGAGTGCTTACATTTTGAAAAAATTTGTTTTTTAAAAGACCATTACGCCTGTTAATCATCTCATCAAGCTGGTTATACAGAAGACCTATTTCATTTTCAATAGTCTCACGAGACCTATCTACTACCGATGAAATTAATTTATTATAAGGCATTTTTATAAGTTTTGTCACAACCGCATGTTTAGCAACTGTCGCAGGCCATTTTTTCATCATTTTTTTGGTTTCTTCAAGATTTGTAGTTATGGTCTCTCCAATACCACCAGCAAATGCTCCTTGTACTTCTAGTGTCATGCCTTCTTCTTCTTTGATACTGCCTGTGTTGATGCTTAAATGACCTTTTGCATCGATACTAAATCCCGTGGCTTTAAACTTTGATCTTATGTTGAAATCCTTAGTTTGCCTAGATTTTGCTACAGAAAACTTGAAAAGAACTCTCGCATAACCACCGGTTCTGTAACCAATAACAGCTTCTTTACCACAACGATCATAAAATGCTTCAATTCCTCTGTTTTTAATAAGCTTGTACGCTCCTGGTGATAGCTTGATATTCTGCATTCTTACATCAGGGTTTTCAACTTCTACCTTTGCTCCATAGTATATTTCATAGCCAATAAATTCCGAGTCTTTTAGATACTCTACTTGAAGATCGGCCATGATACTACTAAACAACACAGAAGCTGATGCACCTGCACTGACACCTAAGAAGTTTCTCATCCCATTACGAGTTTGAATTTCCTTAGACGACCAAACTGCCTTCTGTCCATCAGGTGCGAATAGGTACTCACCTTTTGGCAAATCACTCTTTTTAAGACCTAACAAAACATTAGCTGTAGGCTTGTCCCCGACAATACAACTAGAAAAATTTCCTTCTTCACCATCTTTAGCCTTAGCTTTGGCAAGTAAATATTCATAATCATTTTGAAGACTCCGAAAATCGACACTCTTATCAAAATCTCCTGGATTAATCTCACGATGAGTAGCCACAGGCTTACCTATTAAGTTATGAACTTCCAATAATTGATTGTAGATAGGATGATCTAACCACTCACTCGTTTTATTATTATCATTTTTCTTCGAATCAGCGAGCTCAACTACCTCTTTTACTTTACTCTCTGCTTTACTCTTTGGTTTACCATAGGCTTGAAAGAAATCATTCCAGATTTCTTTCCTCTCTGATTTACTCTTTGCCTCATTCTCTGATTTACTTTGTTCTTTATTTTCTACATCATCTTTTTCTTTTTTGGAATCTTTTGAAATGATTCTTTCATCATTGCCGCAACTACTATAGAGGATCACCAATAAACCCAAGCACAAACATTGGATGAGATAAACAACGTTCTTTTCTTGTATTGTAAATGCCTTCATAACCACTTCCTTAAACAAAAGATGAAATAAAAAAGTTAAATCTGCGACATCCTACATTACACAATAAGCTACTTCAAGGGACATCTTAAAAAAATTACTATGACGAAATATCATAGAAAAAAAGGCTCTTTGCGGCATTACGCCTACGATTAAGAAATGATCTCTTGTGGCCTTGCTATCATACTTCATACTCTCTAGGACTTAGAAAGCGCATTCGATCTTGCCACAGAATCAAAGAAGACATCATCAGCTCTTGCAAACATATAGCTCTTGATTGTAATAGATAAAGTTAGCTCAAAAAGTTAACTTCGAATTGTTATTTTTAAAGAGATAAAAATAACAATTCCGCAAAATTTCTCGACAAATAAAGTGATATTTTTGGTCCTAAGTTATTTCTAAGATACCTAATGTGTTCATCACACCTTTCACCACTAACACGGGCGCCTTGGTTCATATTTCTTGTAACTTCTGCGATATCTTCAAATCTATCTTAAGAAAGTTGCCTGTTGATTTTCAAAATGACTCTTGATTGTAAAGTGAGTTCTATAGCCATGTTAGCTATAGTTCGTTTACAGCTTTTGCCATTGAGAAGTATTTTTTCACTTGCCATTACAGCAGCATGTTTGTTGATAAAAAAACCTCTCAGTTCCAACAAGGAACTGAGAGGTTTGAGGTGTGATGCTATTGTAAAAAAACGATTACCCTGAAGCTTTCACCATCAACTCGTTGATATTCTCAACAAAACCCTTCGGATCTTCAATAGAAGAGCCTTCATTCAACAAGGCTTGATTGTAGAGAATATGAGACCAACGTTTTTGAGCATCTTCATCAAGAAGTTTCATCTTCTGAAGCACTGGATGATCAGGATTGATTTCAAGAATTCGCTTCGTTTTAGGCATATTCTGTCCCATGGATCCCATAAGCTTTTGCATTCTTGATGAAGGATCAAACTGAGAACTGACCAAACATACAGCAGAGCCCACAAGCCTTGAAGATAATTTCACTTCCTTAATATCTGCATCTAAAACAGATTGCATCGTTTTACACAGAGAAGCAAAAGCTTCGTTTTGTTTTTTCTTCTCTTCTTCAAGCTTTTTCTTTTTCAACTCATTTGTTTCATTAGCCAGACTATCTTTATCTAGGTCCAGATCATCTTGAGTGATACTTTTCACATCTTTATCAGCATACTTTCTCAGATTCTGTACCACCCACTCATCCACAGGATCAACCATAAGCAAGACTTCGTAGGATTTTTCTTTGAATTTTTCCATATGAGGAGACTCACGTAACTGAGAAAGAGACTCGCCAGTAAGATAGTACATATCTTTTTGATCAGCCTTCATCCGCTCCACATACTCATCCAACGTGGTTAAACGATCATCAAGAGAGGTGCGGAAAAGCAAGATCTTGTCCAAATTATCTTTTTGAGCAAAATCAACAGCTATCCCCTCTTTAAGGCTAGCTCCCCAAAGTTCCCAAAATTTTTCATAATGAGCACGATCTTTTTTCAACATAGAAGCAAAATGCTTGAGTACTTTATGCAGCAGCGCCTTAGATAGTGCTTGAAGACGATGATCCTTCTGTAACATCTCTCGTGAAACATTCAGAGGGATATCATCAGAATCCACAACACCTTTGACAAATCGTAAATAGGTGGGTAGAAGATCTGAGACATTTTCAGCAATAAATACTTTTTTAATATATAAGCTAGGCCCCCACTTCATCTCCCTTTGATTGTAATCAAAAGGCACCTGAGAAGGCACAAAAAGCAATGCTCTGAATTCTTGAACCCCTTCTGCTTTATAATGGATAACCTCTAAAGGAGCACTCCAATCTTTGCAAGTGGATTTGTAAAACTCTTCATACTCTTCTTTGGTGATTTTGCTCGCAGGCTTACGCCATAGAGCCTTCATGGAATTCAAAGTCTCTTCTACTGTTTTCTTAGTGCTCTTGCCATCAATAGGCTTGCCATCAGAGTCAAGGACAGGTTCTGTTTTTTCCACCATCATCTTTACCGGAAATTCGATGAAATCCGAATAACGCTTAACCACTTGGGTCAAAACATAATGATCTGTAAAGTCTTGAACCTCTTCTTCATCTGAAAAGACCTTCAAACGCAAAGTGATGGATGTTCCAACACCATCTTTTTTAACCTTCTCACTCACCTTATAAGTGCCATCACCTGTGGACTCCCAAAAAGTACCCACGTCAGAACCTGCCTTTTGGGTATGTAAAGAGACTTTCTCTGCCACCATAAACGAGGCATAAAAACCCACACCAAATTGACCAATAAGCTCTGGATTTTCTTTTAACTTACCTAAGTTTTCACTAAACTCTTTCGTACCAGAATGAGCGATAGTCCCTATATTCTTTTCCACTTCTGCACGACTCATCCCAATACCTGGATCCGAGATCGTAAGAGTCTTGGCTTTGCTGTCCACTGACAACCAAATCTCAGGAGATTTTTCAAAAGCTAAACTAGCATCCTTCAATGCAGCCACACGACGCTTCTCAATAGCATCCGCTGCATTACTAATGAGCTCTCTAAGAAAGATCTCTTTTTGTGAATACAAAGAATGGATAACCAAATCCAGTATCTGTTTTACTTCCGCTTGAAAGCTCTGCTCCTTTACTTTACTGCCAGCCTTTTTGGTAGCAGGAGACTCTTTAGCTGAAGCCGTTGAAGCACCACCTTTCTTAGACTTAGACGTCTTAGACTTAGTCTTAGTCTTAGTCTGGGACTGGTTCTGGGACTGGGACGAAACCGTATCTGAAGAACTGGGCGGATAAGGGTTGCTTGTACTGCCTGTACTGCTTTTAACACTCTGTGGATCGGGACTTGTCATATTTCACTCCCTGCTGTTTATTGTTTATATTGTATAACTTTGTATAAAATGAGATGTTGCTTAGTTCATTAGCTTATAGTTCAACTTATAGTTCATTAGCTTATAGTTCATTAGCGCTAGCTTCATACCATTGATACAACCATGTTACAGGCAGGATAAGGCCAGCAGTGATTTTGTCAATGAACACCTCTTGGGCTCTTAACATATCAACTGTTTTAGAAGTTCCTTTCTACCACACATAAAAGCATACTGCCATGATCACAACTGAAAGCATCACCGACACCTTAAACCATTGGTTTCCACTTTCCTATGCAGAACCATGGGATCCGGTAGGAGTATCCATCACAGGGAACCAAACCACCATCCATTCACTGATGACCTGCCTGACTCTCACTAGCGAAGTCGTAGATGAAGCCATAGCCCTAAAGGTGCCATGGATTATCACCCATCATCCTTTTCCTTTCCATCCCATCAAGCGCTTCCACTCAACACCAGAAGCTTACATCTTAAAACAACTCATTAGCCACCAGATCTACGTTTACTCACCTCATACAGCGTACGATAATGCTCCATCTGGTATCAATGATCAGATTTTAAAACATATTTTTCACACCACAACCACCCATAGTCTTAGAGAAAAAAGTGGAAAATACGCTCATCTCAAAAAACCTCTTTCTCTAGCCGAAATCACTCGTAAAGCCAAAGAACTATTTGGTTGCAAATATTTGAAAGTCTCCATAGCTAACGATACAAACAACCTGCAAAGCTCCCTCGATCACAAAGCCCTATCATCTATCACCAGCCAACGCCCTGCTGCTGTATGTGGATCAGGATCTGCGTTTATAGAAGATCTGATCTCTCAGCATTGTGATCTTCTCATTTGTGGTGAACTGAAATATCACGAATGTCTCAAACTTAAAACACACCACTGCCATATCATCCTATGTGGTCATTTTTTTTCTGAAAAGTTTGCCATGAATACACTAGCCACACGTATAAAAAAACACTTCCCATCACTTACGGTGCATTCATCTCAACACGACATATCACCTACCACTATCATTGAATAACGGATCAAAAACATGCCCACTATTCCAGCAAGAAAACTCAAAGGCTTTCGTGACCTCAGCGGCGACCTTCTTGCAAGTCGTATGGAAATACTTGAAATCATACGCAAAGAAGCAAGCCTAGCTGCTTTTCAGTGGATAGATACCCCATCTTTGGAATACGCTGAAACTTTGCTTGGAAAAGGAGGCGATACCGATAAACAGGTGTATACATTTTTAGATAAGGGAAAGCGAGAAGTGGCCCTGCGCTATGACCTCACCATGCCCTTTGCTCGTTTCTTTGCTGAAAACCCTACACCGTATTTACCTTACCGCAAAGTTCAAGTAGGGAAAGTGTGGCGTGCTGAAAAACCTCAACGAGGACGCTATCGTGAGTTTGTGCAATGCGATTTTGATATCGTTGGCAAAGACAATGTTTTTGAAGATATGGAAATCATCACCATCTTAGTACGTTGCTTATACAGCTGCCAACTGAGCCACTTCACCGTATCCTTAGGCCATCGCGGTATCTTAACCTACCTACTCAAACACATCTGCCACCTACACAGCCCTGATGTGATCACCCAAGCTTTAATAGCATTGGATAAACTCACCAAAATGGGCAGAGATAAGGTCATAGGAATGCTTAAAGAACTACACATCCAAGACATACATATCCATACACTCCTGGATGCTTTACAAACAAAAGATAAAGAATTGGAGGCTTTATTACTTTCTCTAGCTAAAGACAGTCCAACAGATTCCACCAGCCAAGATATCACCCGACTTCTTATCACTCTCCATCATCTAAGACACATTTTCTCAGACACAACATCCATACAATTTGTCATTGATCTCTCTTTGGCTCGTGGCTTGAATTACTATACAGGTATCGTTTTTGAAACCACTCTCCAAAACCTCCCAGAAGCTGGCAGCATTTGTTCAGGAGGACGCTATGACCTGAGTGGACATTTCTCAAAAACTCTACCACCATGTGTGGGAGGATCTATAGGAGTTGATCGTATTGTATCTTCCTTACAACACACCCTTTCTCCTCCAACAACCCCTCCTGCCGTTTTTTTAGTAGGAGATCTCAGCTCCACAGTGGATATCAAAACCCACAACTTGCCCACTTTTCTAGGCTTACAGCGTGTGGCACACATACTGCGTAATGCCGGCATAGCTGTACAACATTGCTTGGATAGTAAAAATATATCCAAGCAATACAAACAAGCTTCCAAACGCAGCACAGCACAGCATGCCTTATTTATAGAAAATGTTGAAACTCTCAAAGATATGAAAGATAAAGACATACTTTCATGCGAAGTGAAACACAAAAATCTTACCAGCACTCAAGAAATCACCACCACTTTAAAAGGATTTCTAAAAGATCAACAATCCTCAAAATGAAAGTAACGTTGAGATCTGAGAGCTATCAACAAACAAGATCCATACGTAAGATAAGTGAAATAAGTGAGATGATAAAATAAGAAACATCACGGCTCTTATCTACTATCTACTATCTACTATCTACTATCTACCACAATCTGCTTTACCACTATAGATGGCTAAAGTCACTTCAGAAACACGCCCAGGCTTGAGCAAGGCCAACACCTCACACTTGAAACCTTCCTTTGAATGAACACTCAAAAATAGATCATATTTTTGACCAGAATCTACGGCAAGAAACTCCACCCAGTTTTGAGGTGATGGAGACTGTACAGCAGCTCTTAAGAGAGTGCTATCTTTTAACTTAAAATCATAACCATATCGACGCCCCTTTCTGTTGCCTGCTTCACTAACCCGAAAGCGCACATAATCATGTCCTATCTTCACTCGTGTTTGAAAATAATTGGCTGCCTTAGTTTTGGGATGCACCATAAGATTACTGCGATCTCCATAGTTTCCTATCCTTATTTGTAAAACGATAGTGCCTAAACCAACACACAAATATCCAGGCCGTTTCTTACAAAGATCTAAGGCATCTGGATATGTAATCACTCCCATTTTTTCCACTCGAGAGCTTTCAGGCACATTATCTTCAAGCTCAGGAAACTCTTCTTCACCACTTCCGCCCTCACCTTCTTCAGGCTCTTGGTATTCATCATCATAACTAGGATCTTCGGGGTTATCAGAGGGAGAATCATCAGGCGGCGGCTGCAATCCTTGTGCAGGATCTTCTTCACCACAACTCAAGACAGCCAAACACATAACACACCCTAATATACCCATGCATATATAAATACATAATCCATATTTACGCTCTAGCATAAAAGGTCCTCACTTACGTGTCTGTAAGCTTTCTCTGTCACAACACTCGTTACAATGGCACATCGAAGAGCCCCTGAGTCTTCGGCAGAAGAGAGGAAATATTCACTCTTAATTACACAACCCTACAGCAAGGATCAACACTTAGCTGTACCCTGATATACAGCCAGAATACGTTGGCTCCAATCTGGAGAAATCAAGATGTCCACATTACAACTATGAGAAGATTTACTGTTAATACGAAGATGCATAGATTCTTTCTGACCAGATTGCTTCGGCAAAAAACTTACGACAACAGGAAGAGCTGTCATCGCTGCCTGTAGCCCTCCGCCAGCTAGCTTAAACTCATAGCCATAACGCCGTGCTGTTATACTGCTTCCCACAGATTTGATCCACATAATCACCGAACCATCTGTAATCTCAATACGTGCAGGAAAGTAATTCGGACTTTGAGTGGCCTGGTTGCCTCTAAAACGAGCCACATCATGCACATTACCTCGCCGAGGCTTCAAAGAAAACGGCATAGCTACACATATAGTGTTAAAAACACGTTCTGCTTCGCACATATCCAAAGCATCAGGAACCGAACTTGGGAGTTGCGATGTCGTACCACCAAAAACGCCCGGGAGATGAGTAGTACTTGGTCTTGGAACAGAAACCACACCCTCTGCTGTGCTTGATCCGTTACCATTTCCAGTGTCTGTTCTACCTGTTTCACTCCCTGTATCTCCTCTAGCTTCAATAACGATATCCGTTCCTGTGCTCGTACCTTCCCCTGTACCCGTACCTGTAACAACAGTGCCTGTTCCTACTCCAGTACCTGTACCACCAGCAGTACCGGTAGGAAAAGGAATGATTCCACCACCACTACTACTACCAACACCACCTGATTGACACACTTCTGAGCAACTTTTCTCACATTTTTGAATACTCGAACCATCAGATTGACACGTCACTAAACAAGCGTTTTTCCCCCAACTGCACTTTGAAGAAAAAGTAGTCGAACGGGATTCTGTTGTCTCTGATGTTTCTTCTGAACCTTCTGTTTCTTCTTCTGTTTCTTCTTCTGTTGCTTCGCTGGGAATCACCGTATCTGTGGAATCATCTTGCAGACCGGGTGTTAAAGCATCTCTGCCGGTCTCTGTTGGTACTTCACTACAATTCACAATAATAAAACTCAACAGCATCAAGCATTTTAAAGCCATAACTTGAACACAAAAACGTGTATATTTTTTGTATGCCATATCTAACATAAACACTTAGCCATTTTTTGCTGCAACATCATCTCACCTTAAGCACACACACAAAGCCCAACCTCTTGGAATCTTCGGTACTATAAGATGTTTCTTCATATCTAAAAATGCCGGCACTAGAAATAGATAAACATACATATCAATAAGCTATTGATATTTTTAGATTTTTTAAAAAAAATCTAAAATCTATCACATTCCAAAAAAACACTTCATAAGAATTTTATTCAAAATAAGAACAATGCATTCTCTCAAAAACATAAAAAATTCAAGGATTTAAAAATTAAGGATTTAAAAAAAACTTTCATCTCATTTCCATGAACTATCCTGTTTTTATACAACGATATTGTTACGGGGTTTGGGACATTGAAAGAAAGAAAAGAGGGGCAAAACCCTTAAAAGGGATAACACAATGCCTCGCCTTCAAAGACTGCAGCAGGTTGGATAATGCCTGAAGAATCTTCTATGGATCCAGGCTTGTAGAGAGCAGCTTTGTAAGTGCATCTTCTATCACTACTATAACCGAGGATAACAAAACTCAAATCATAATCTTGCTTGCTATCCCAATGCTCTACTTTATATACCGCACCATCAACCTCACGTCTGTTGAGGACATATGCAGGAATCACTGAGCCAACAGCGGTATAAAACTTATAATAACGAGTTGAAGCATCACCTGATAACCAAATCTTCATACCATTCTGTACAAACTTCACCTTCCTGATACGCACTTTTAGACGTGTGGTCTCTGATTTGGGCTTGAGTTTGTGATGAGAATATAGAGTACGTATTCTCGCACCATCACCTGAGTGATGATATTTAAGCGTTACAGCAGGCCGCATCACACAGAATACTTCTCTTCCACAAGGATTTTCCATGTCTAAAAATGGCCTTAATTCAGGAGGATAAAATCTTTCAGGAGTGTTGTCCTCATCTGGATGTAATGGATCAACAATTTCCACTGTATTTCCAGGGTTAACCGGATTTACAGGATTGTTTGGGTTATTAGGATCAGCAAGTTGGCCTCCATCTGCTGGAGGAGGCAACTCTTTAGCCAAACAACGCTCTTGAGTAGGCGCTTGACACTCCAAGTCACAAGGACTTAAATGAGTGGTTTTACCTTGATTTTCAATGTTACACAGATTCTTACAATTCTGCACCGTATCTTCCATGGTATCACCGCTAAGACTGGCTTCACAAGGAATGCGATACCTTATGCCTGTTATACCTGGATTATGAGTTTCTTCTTCTCCTTCCACCACAGGAGTTGTGCTGATATTATTAGGAGGTACCGTATTACAGCCTCCAAGTAGAAGATAAACACCAAATACTAACAAAGACGACATATAATGAGATTTAAACAAGCAGTATCTATTTACCATAAAATCAACATCCAAATGCCTGTTGTTGCTTACATCTAAAAGAAACATCACCCACACTTCAAACAACGAAGCTTACAAAAACAACCCAAAAACCACAGCAAGCGGATCATCGTCTGAAACAAAGGAAAGTTTAGAAACCCTATGATGGTCTGATGTATGCCACAATAGCTTTCCCATCAACCACCGATAATAAAGCTAACAAATCCATATTCCGCATAACAATAGAGCTTATAAGAGCTTATAGCTCACTTACCAATGCTTTACCTAAACAATAAGGCTGTAAAGCTTGAGGAATCCTTACATCACCTTGAGATGTTTGATGTACCTCAAGGAAAGGAATCAAAATTCTTGGTGATGCAAGTGCTGTGTTATTGAGCGTATAACAGTAATGCTTTTTGCCAGTGGATGAACATCTATATCGCATCTTAAGTCGACGTGCTTGAAAATCATGAAATGCCGAACAACTATGGGTTTCTCCATAGTTGTCTCTAGAAGGCATCCAAGTTTCAATATCTTTTTTATAATACTGTCCTTGTCCTAAATCACCGCTACATACCATGACCACTTGATAAGGCAATTCTAAGTCTCTTAGGACCTGCTCTGCATTATCCATCAATTCATCATGACACTGTTCTGATTGAACAGCATCAGAGCGAGCAATCACCACTTGTTCAATTTTTTGAAACTGATGAACTCGATACAAACCTTTGGTATCTTTGCCATAACTTCCTGCCTCGCGACGAAAACAACTGCTTAAAGCAAACAGCTTCAATGGAAGCATGGATTCATCGAAAATCTCATCTTGATAAAACGAACATAACGAGACTTCACTCGTACCCACCAGTGAAAGTTGATCACGCTCACATAGATAAGCTTGATCTTTTCCTGAAGGAAAATAACCTGTTCCTTCCATACACTCTTCACGAACCAATACCGGAACATGCATCGCCTTATAGCCTTTGCTGTAAAGACCATCATAAACCATCCGCAAGATAGCTTGCTCTAAATATGCTCCCTTACCTGTAAGGACATAAGACCTTGAACCAGATATCTTTACCGCTCTCTGAAAGTCCATCAAGCCTAACTTTTCTCCCAATTCTTGATGGGACAAAGGTGTTTGCCGGTGAGTGGGCCTCTCCCCTACAGTTTTTATAACCTGATTATCTGCCTCAGTTTTCCCAAGCGGTACATCTTCTCGCAATACTTGAGGCAAAGATAACATCAATTCTGTGAATATTTTGCTCTGAGTTAATAGCTGATCGTTTAAGCTTTCTATCTGCTTTTTGATATCCTTTACGTGACCCACACACTCCTTACGTTGCTCGCTAGAAAGCTGAGGCATCTGCTTAGATAAACTGTTACGCTGAGCTTGCAGCTCCTCTTGGTGTTTTTTCAGAGAACTGAGCTGATGATCCAAATCAAGCACATATGACACATCAACATCTATCCCTTTATCCTGGCAAGCTTTTTGAATCAACTGTGGATGTTTTCGGATAAAAGATATACTGAGCATATAACACTCTCCTTGATCGTATAAGGAACCTCTAAAGACCTATCTCAATTCTAAATAATCATCAAAAAATAACCTAATCATTCTTGAATGTTTCTCACTTATCTTACCTCTTCCAACGAGATGGCGATGCTACCTTATCTGTTCCAAGAAAGTCCTGATTACACCGACTACCTACTCAATGAGCCACGGGCTTCAACACTCGATATTCCAGCTATTCAAGCACGTCGCAAAGAAAAAAAACATACTCTGACAAAAAAATCCTCTTTACAAAGATGTCGCCTACTCCAACAAAACCCACTGCTTTCTTCCTCTTTAGCCAAACCCCTACCCATGACAGTGGATGATCAAGGAGCCATAGTGGTGGGGAAAGAAAGTGATATCAGCACAAAAGATAGCATACAACTCAAAGAATGCTTAAAAGCTTTCATGCCTTGGAAAAAAGGACCTTGGAACATCTATGGACATGCCATAGATGCGGAATGGAGATGTGAATTACGCTGGCAAAGATTGGAAGATTCTCAGATCTTCTCCTCCCTTTCACCATCCCATATTATCGCTGATATTGGCTGTCACAGTGGCTATGAGCTCTTTCGACTCAGTACACTAGCACCACGATGTATTATCGGCTTTGAACCTGTAAGTGAACATTATTACACTTACCATATTATCCAAAACTTGGTGCGCTCTCCCAAGCTACACTTCGAACTTTTTGGATATCAAGAACTCACGTTATTTGAAAAATTCTTTGATGTGATCTTCTGCCTTGGCGTACTCTATCATCATACCGATCCTATCTCACTGCTTAGAATCCTCCACAACTCTCTAGCTTCTCAAGGAAAACTGATTATCGACTGCCAAGGTATCATAGGTCAGGAGAATACAGCCCTCATGCCCGGACCACGTTATATGGGATGCAAAGGCTTTTGGTGGTTACCCACTGTAACATGCTTAAAAACATGGCTCAGACGAGCAGGATTTCACAACATAGAATTACTCTATAAAGGTGAACTCACCGAAAGAGAACAACGCCGAACATCCTGGGCAGATATCCCCAGTCTCAAAGAAGGCCTCCATACACAGCCCCCCTCCGCACATCATACAACTCTTACCAAAGAAGGCTTTCCCGGACCTTGGCGTTTTTATATGTGTGCGTATAAATAACATTCTCACTACTTTTATAAAAAACCTCAAACTGTTACAATACATCACATATAAAAAACCACCGACATCCTTTTATAGTCTTACATACTCAGAGTTGGTATGTCTAAAACTTTGCAGGTGACGGTGGTTTTTGAAAAACCCATCAAGTATCATTTCTTATTTTGAAGATAACGATTATTACAGCTAGTGACTTCGTTATCAGCTACTAAAGCCAAGATCAGAGTAGCACCAGCAGCTGCGACAAAAAAAGGTACCGTTTTTGCTGCAATGCTAAATGCTCCTCCTGGCACTCCTAACGTGGGAATCACAAGCATAGAGCCTATAGATCCCAACATGGACCCAAAAGTCATCATAACCCCATATTTATATGGCATTGCATTATCACAGCGTAGCACAAAAAAATGCGCGTTTGGATCAACTTTGTCAGGAACAACTTCTGATAGAGTAGCATCATCCACAACTTCAGCATCCACAAATGTTTGCGATGTTGTATCAAAAACTAAAACCGATTGTCCTCCACTCACGCTATTTACCAGATTATCATCTTGTATGGCTTCGAGGAAGGCTTCTGCATTAACACCAAGGGTTGGTAACATTTGTAAAAAAGCTTCTGAATAAGCATCGTAAACTTCACCTTCCAATTCTGTAACAGGGGAACCATCCGCACTAGAAGATAATTCCGTTACCAAAACCATAAAACCTTCAGACGCGTTATTGCCAAAGGCAGGACTAAAAGCATACAAGCACAAGATAATAGAAGAGAAAAAAAACACTACATTTTTCATAGAAACCCTCTTAAGATAAAATAAAAAAAGATGAGACTATCTCATCACAATCGCATTTCATTATACATGATGAGTTCAATTTTGCAACATGCTTTTACAAAAAATAAAACCGCTCTCAACCGACTTACCTCAATCAACTCTAGATCTTACATTTAGCCTAACAAAATCGAACTGAGGTTAACTAGAGGAGTGGATTGACTTCTTGAAAAACGAGATGATATCTAGAAAAACTAACAAAGAGATATCTAAAAATGAACCTTAGCCAAACACTTCAAAACTCTTCTATAAATAAATGGATTAATCCTGATTTGTGTTATGAAATTTGCGAAATTTCATAACACTCTTTTGTCTTTATTTTTTTGGATTTTTGATCATAAAAATTTGACAAGAATACTCATTATTGATATAAAGATTGATGGCTACTGATCTTTACCACAGGACACATATAGCCAGTCCCATAACACCACAGACTCACAAGTGCTACCACGCAGTATAGCGGCAGTATAACAGGGCAGTACATGACAGTACAGGGTAGTATAACACTATAAAAACCCAGCAAAGAGCCTATAAACATGTACACACAATACATACACATAATAACCATAGCTATAATAGCTATAAAGGATCCATGATTATGAATAGTTACATTAAGCTTATCTATGCTTTAGCACTTCCTTTGTTGCTATCTACTACAACCACCGGCTATGGTAGTACGGATACAACAACACATATTCAAGATATCTCGAGTCATACTGTCATAACAGATACAAAAACAAATGCCGAAAATAACCCCTCATCAATAGCTTTCTATCCTTGTTCTGCAAGTGATTTTGATAATGTAAATAACCTGGATATCAAAGAACTGGAAAAACTTCGTAACTTAGATCTCCATGATATGGAAATCATGGAAGCTAACTCCAAATGGTCATTCTTGCCATTTTTGACACTCGCAGTACTTGTTGGAAGTGGTGGTGGCTATGCTATTGTTTCAGCAGCACAAACACACTCGCCAACCGTAATAGGTATTGTTTTCGCATTTGGAGCTATAACAGGTGTTTGGATGGGATTAGTTTACAGAGCTCTTAACAATAAAGCACTTAAATCATCTCACGATTCTACAAAACTGAATTCACTAGCATCTGAGCTATCAACACAACATCAAAGTAGCACTGAACATCACGACTCTAAAGATGATCTTACAGTGATGTTCCTGGACAGTCATCAAAGCAAGCAACAGCTCAAGGCCTCAATAGATAGCTCGTTTTATAAAGCCTTTTGTGATAGCTAAATAACAGTATTTTTCGTCTACTTATTTGGCAGCTCTGAATATCCCCAATAATAGTAGAAGAAACTTAGACATTGGACAAGAATCGGCTAAGATAGTGTTTGTTTATCATGGAGGTCGATATGACCAGTAAGAATGGTTACAGTGAAAAGTTTAAACGTGATTCTGTCCGTCTAAGTGAGAAGTATGAAATTAAAGTTGCCGCAAAAAAACTAGGGGTTTCTGTATCCTGCTTGTATAGATGGAGACGTACTTACTTAAACCCTAAAGCCCCAATATATGGAGAACATCGTAGCTATGATGATCTTCTTAAAGATATTAAAGTTCTTAAGAGAGAATTGCGTTTGGCCAACAATGCATTCTACGCTAATACAAACAGCAACGATCTTATCGCAAAGCCATCTCGAAGGTTTAAACTGATTCAAATGACAATAGACCATGACAACAGTCATTCAATTGAAGAGTTATGCGAACAGTTCAAGGTTTCAATGTCAGGTTTTTACAAGTGGAAGATCCGACAAAATAAAGATCTGACAAGCCGTAAACGTAAAGAAAAGATCAAAAAAAACATTAAACGTCTATTTGATGAATCAAATGGTACTTATGGAGCCCCTCAAATTTGTAATGCTCTTAAAGCTTCTAAGAAGTCAGTCAGTGAAAACACTGTGGCTAAATACATGAAAGAAATGGGGTTAAATGCAAGTCCTAAGAAAAAAGAAAACCTATTGTAACCACTGACTAAGATCATAACTTATCTGTTGCTAAAAGAAAGTTTGAGATAGAGAATCCAAAAATTTACTCTCAAGCGCCAGGAGTAGCCCTTCCCAAAGAAGGGGACAAGATCCATGAAACTTTGACTATCAAGTACTCAAAAAGCCCTTACAAAATATAATTATTCTTACTTGAAAAATTAACAAAGCTGTAGTATGTGCTTTTAAGAATTGTGTGCTCATAAAACCTTTTATTTAAGCAGGTTATGATGGGACATAGGTAAGGTGTAAATGAGTGAAGCGTAAAAAAGCACCAATCTAAAACTTTTTATTATCCTTTTTAAACATCCAAGAAGAGCATTTTTGGAAGGTTTATTGTCTTCTGTAGAATCCCAGGAGCTTTTAATAAGATTCAAAACGACTTCTTTCTATCCTAAAAAAACAATTTGAAATGCTTTTTCGTCTTATCTTCTCATACCATACCTTTCAATAATACTGAAAATCGGGCAAAATCTTGTAATTCTCTAATAGAGGCGTTAACATGAAGTGGCCTCTTACACTTATGTTAGGGCTAGCTGTTAGTGGTTAGCTGTTAGTGATTAGCTGTTAGCGCCTTTTGAATTAACTCTAAGTGACTTAGGTGAATGGATGCAGGCCTTCCTATATGCCTGGATTAACTCCCAGTACCTTCTTTAGTTAACCTCAAACAAACTAGTTATTCTTCTCATTAAGGTCGATGCAAGTTATTACTCTGTCCTGTTTGCGTCCTCAATTTTAGGAACAATTTTACGATTGTATCACAGACTCTATAGAGATCAAAAGGAGCAATTCTGTCTCGAAATGCTATAATATCACGCGCAATTTGCTGAACTTCTTCTTTGGTCATGGTGCTTGAAGACATAGAGATACCATCCTTATCCTTATATAAGTAAATAAAGTGATCAACAATCACACTGTATAACTGCCACGTTGCTGTGGTAGTTGTGAATGGGGAATGTTTTTCATGATAATCATTCCTTTTTTGTTGGGTGAAAATGTCATATGTGATGTGATATGAGATATGTTTTCTGCACCGTATATCGAGAAGGCATGATTGTACATAAAAACATCAAAAATCCATAAGGACATCTTATTTGATCATTTATATCAATAGATGAGAGATGATTTCTTATGGATGGATCATAAAGAGCAGATGGTTATATGAGGATGGTTGTGAAGTTGAGTGAGATAGCACATAAAGCTTAAGGAGAAGGGAAACATTAGAGTAAAGAGAAGAAAGGAGATGAAATAAGAAGGGAAAAAAGAGGATTAGGGGTTACTATCTTAAAAAAATAGCATTATCTCGAATGAACCTTCACTTAAATCATAATGAGGATATCATATGAAATGTTGTGTCTGTATTATTTATTTAAAAGAATACGATTCTACAATATGGTCTGGTAAGCCTATAGCAGCATCTAAATGCTTTGCTGCACGAAAGTCAGCACTCTCTATTTCTTGAGCACCCGTAAAATTAGCACCCCGAAGATCTGCAAAGCCAAATGAGGTATCTTTAAGATAAGCATTTTGAAAATTCGTTCTCTGCAGATTTGCATGGTGAAATGTAACACCTCTAAGATTGGCATCATAGAAATCTGCCTCAATCAGATTGGCTCCCACAAACTGAGCATTGAGAAGATGAGATTGTGAAAATACCGCGTTAGGGAGTTGGCTAAAGCGAAAGTCAGCTCCAGTAAGCTTGGCATGAGAAAAATTTGCTAATCCTGCTACCGCTCGATCAAAATGTGCCCATTCACCATTAACACCTAGAAAATTGGTCATCACAAGATAACTATTTTTTAAGTTAGCTTCATAAAAATTAGCGTAACGCAAGTCTTTTTCCACAAGATTCACTTTGGGAATAGAAGCACCAGCACATTCTAACACTGCCGTGGTTTGAGGCGGAACAGCTTGCAAGCATTCAGAGGTTCTTGAGTTGCAATAAGCTGGAATATCAGAACCGTTGTATTCAAAAACACAGCCTTGCGCAACCACTTCGCCCACTTGTCCAAGTACCGAAGACTGAGAGGATACTCTAGATTTATGATTCACTGCTGCTGATTGAGTGACTTCCACACCGCGACAACTGGTTGTTAATGCTAAAGCCAAAACAAACACAATAGCTGGCATGGTTTTTATCATGGTTTTCATCATGGTTTTCATCATGGTTTTTCTTTTCATCTTTGCTTTTTTCTCATTCTTTCTTATCTACCAAGCCATTCTTAACTACCAAGTCATTCTTAACTACCAAGTCAAGCAAGACCTGCACAACGCATATCGTCATACCCGAGTGCAGATATGAGGATTTCATAAAAACATCAAATATACAATACATTTATACTCATTAGCTTGAAGACTGCCACATGATTCCTACCACAATGACTGTGATATCATCTTCTTTTTCGGGATGTTTTAAAAAAAATCTGCGATTATCGCGCATCTGATTGATAAGAAAATGCATAGGTGATTTTTTGCCTCGAGATGATTGTCTTTGCAATCTCTTTAGCCATGTACCCATAGCCGTACCTGATTCCAATAAACCATCTGTATAAAGGCAAAGATACTGTGGATCATCAGACAGAGTAAGACTATGGGCTTGCCAAGCCACATGATCGCTTTCTAAACCTGGACGACTACCTTTTTTTGAAACAAAATAACGAAATGAATGACCACTGCTGATAATCAATCCAGGATGGCCTGCTGTCACATAAGTAAAAATACGGGTTAAGGGCTCATAGATAAAGGCTGCCATGGAACAGCCTAAATTATAACGTAATCCCACCAATCCTCTATGCACCTGACGTGGTGCTGAAGCTAATAGCACCTCACGTTGTTGATGGTCTAACGACAGTTCTGTCTCTTTGATGGAATCCACCCATAACGACCAATGAGAAGCAATATTAGATGTCATCATCGCTGAAGGAATACCATGGCCTGTAACATCAACGATACATCCCACCAGCAAAGCCCGACCATCAGCAGAAGTGATCTGTTTCAGATCATACCAATCGCCAGCTAATTGATCGGCTGGATAATAAAAAGCATGCCAACGATACAGGTCTGTGCGGTGTTTCTTCTTGGGAAGAAGCCCTGACTGTAATTGTCTACCAATTTCAATGTCTCTATCCAATGTGGCTTTTTCTCCAAAGATCCCTGAAACACGTCGGATCGTACCCATAATTGATCCCACATAGGTCAAAGCAAGAACCAATAAGCCAGGTATCATCAAACTATGACCCCACGTCACATAACGCTTTATGTCAGCAGACTGTCCTCCCAAATCCACCACAATAGCTAGGATAGTCACCATAAAGATCATCCCAGCTACCATAAAGCCCGCTCTTCTCCAGCCATCACTCATGGAAAACAATTCTTCTTGATCAGCAATAAGACGCCTCTTTCTAGAAGACATCACCAAGCCGCACATGACACCGACACTTCCCAACAGCAAGCCCACAAGATCATTCCACAAATCTGCTGTGGCCATATAAAATTCATTGTATCGATGTAAAACAAAATTGACGGCAATAGCTGCACCAGAAATAGCTAACCAAAACCACTTACGCGGTTTGATAAGCACCAGATAGCAAGCTATTCTTAGGAAAAAAACAGCAATAAGAGCATACATAATCAAAAGTGGGTAATCCAAAACATCATTGTCCAGAGCCCACTGGCCTATGGGACTGTGCGGTGTTTGTGCTCGAAGATAGTGCTGAAAAGCGTTTAACAAAGATCCTACAGCATAAAACAAAGAAACATAGGCCACCAACAAAAACATCATCATATGATCAAGAATTAAAGCTAAGAATGCCACCACCACGGGTAACAAAACCACGATGTTTCTTTGCAATTGGATAAAATGGTTATCTACCTTATGTACAGCAGAATACTCATAAACAGATTCTGAACGCACCAGAACAGAATCACCACCGCCACGATCCTCAATAACGCGACTCCCTAACCACTCATCAGCAACACTGATTGCTGCCTGAAAACGAATAACATTCTTTCCATCCGCAGAATAATCACCCAAAGGAGCATAGAAATCACGCTCTTCTAGTTCTTGCCAAAGACTTTTTTGTGGCAAAAGAACACGTCCAAAACGAGCGTGAAATTGAGGAATCATCAATTGCACAGCATGATGATCTGTTACTTTTTGACCAGAGAGCCACTCTGAGATATTTTCATCTATAACCTGAGAAAATGTGGCTTTCCATACCGCTGAAGAGACAAACCCCTGCTCTTTCCTCAGCTTAGAAAAAATAGCCCGAGTACTTTCTGGACCATGAAGAGAGACATTTGCATAATCACTCACATATCTGCAACCTTTCAATGCATAGCTCGGACATATCTCAACGGTCATATTCCAGTTATTCAAAACATAGATATGCCCCTTTTCGACTAACTCATTTTGATAAGCATGAGAGCTCCATTGATGTCTTATATGATTATAAAACAGCGCAAAGACCACTACAGAGAGGCCTATGACTCCTGTAGTGAGAAAAGAAGAAGATCCGAATGCTTTTAATCTCATCTAAACCTATACACAGAACAGATCATAAATAACACTGACCACAAAACACATACTCACCAGGACCTAACACATCTACTTTCTGCAAGTTGCACGTTTCACCTTTCCTCACCCTCACCCAAACACGTCCTCCAGGCATTTTCACAGCCACCCACTCTTTTTGAGTAGGTTTAGCAAGTGAAGCGTAAGATAAAGCCACAGCTCCCGCTCCGCTACCACAAGCTTGTGTCAAACCCACACCTCTCTCCCAAGGAATCATAGCAAGAGATACATCCACAGATACATCTCTTGTATCTGTTAAGGGTAACATCTCCTTAAGTTTATGCCATTCTTTGAGATCTTCACCATCGCAAGGCTTTTGGCAATAAAGATGGATATTATACCTATCTCCATATATCTCCTTTATAGAAGCAGCCATATGACAAAGAGTGGATGTATCAAAACCTTTAAGAGACCCATGATCCTTGTGAGGATAGCAAAGAGTGATATGATGATTGGCTATATCCCACATACCAATATCGTCAGCTAACAACAAAAAAGGAGAGGCAGCTATCACATCCTTTTTAAGCGATAAAGCAGCTCCTCCATCCGCTAAAGCAGACATCATCTTTTTTGCCCCTAAAGATAAACTGACCCATCCTTGATTATTCTTGTTGTGATTGTTGTGATTATCATCCTTGTTGTCTGTTACGAAGTGATCTTGAATCACCTGACAACAAAATATCTGCTCTTTTTCGGTGGCAGGGTCGCAAACAGAAAAAGAGATGGTAAATGGCAATGCCATGGAATTCTGATTATTGAAATCACCATAACGTTTCAAGTAATTATAAGCTGACAAACTCGCAACTCTTAAGCCATTGCCACAATTAGCAGCCAAAGAACCATCACTGTTGATAATGGTTAGTTTTAAAACTGAGGATATATCAAAAGACAGTGGGAGATGAATCAACAATATGCCATCAGCACCAATACCCGCACCATTTCTGCTACATAACAAAGAAGCTTTTTGTCTTAGCACACTCTTTTGTCTTAACACACTGGGGTAACTTTGATGATCTTTGCGATCAAAAATCACTAAAAAATCATTGTGACAGCCATGCCATTTTTCAAATGCTACCACCTCCATATACCCTCCCCCTTCAATACAAACGAAGCTAGCGCTAACACAAGGCTAGCACACTCTATGTTTCTTCAATATCTGCGTGGTACATATAGACGGTAATTTTTAGGAAGAACATAAGAAGCGTGTCTTGTATAAGTCTGCTTATTGATGCATTGATTGAGCTCCTGTATCGTGCTTTGTTTAATACCCAATACCACAGAAAGATCTTTCACTTGAGTTGGCTTTCTCAGCGTTACTGCCATAATATCTAAACGAGATGGCCTAACACTGATACGCCCCTTCTTAATAAGATATCTATAAGAAGCTACAGCTGCTAAGAATTCAGCATAAAAATTCTGACTGGCAAAACCAAAGGCCCTACTTTTATAACCAACGATGATATCAGCAAGATTTCGTGTACCCACAACCCTTGTGGCACGTAATATCCCCCCTCTGCCATGATTATAAGCACTGACAGCAAGAGGCCAACTCTGCAAAGCAGCATAATCACTTTTTAACAACAAAGCTGCTGCACGAGCAGCTTTCAAAGGTGAGTGCCGCTCATCTATACGATAATTCACTTTCAGAAAGCTACGAGCTGTTGCTTTCATAAATTGCCACATCCCCGATGCTCCAACCTTCGATATGGCATCAGGATTAAACATAGACTCCACAAAAGCTAGCCGGGTTAATTCAATGGGCATCCCCACATCACGAAACTCTTTTTCAAAGTATGGTAGATAATCTTGAGCCAAATAAGCTGCTTTCCAAAATGAATGAGCTAAACCACGTTGAGCCCTTATTCGTGTCTCACCTTTATATAAACGCTCTAAATGCTCATAAGAATCTTGATAAGTCATGTATACCTCCCGCTCCGCTTCTCCATATCCCGAAGCTTTTTGACCATGCTCTTCAAATCTATCCAAAGCTTTTCTATAACGAGCCATGTACTTTGCTAAAACAACGCTTTGAAAGTCACGACGCAAAAAACGAGGATCGTTTTTGCTTTCAGAAAGCCTATCAAAAAAGACAAAATCAATAATACGCCATGGCTCTGCTCGATCATGAATGACAAAAACATCATCTCCATAACGTGTAAAGATAGACTGCCAAAATTCCACACGCTTTTGCATATCAGCAGGCACAGTGAAAAAGCTTTCACCATACGCCCCTACAGGCTTTACCCAAAGCTGAGTCAAGGCATATACACCTACACAGATATAAAGAAGATATTTCACACTTTGAAAGACTCTTCTTAGCCCATACGTTAGCCCATATGACACAGGACAAGAAGAATACAAAGAGTGAGGGATTATCATCACCACCATCACCATCCATCACAACACTCATTAAAGAATCATTTTGATTCAAGCTTCCTCATTGTATAATGGAAGAAGAGGTTTTCTCAGATACACAATTTTCACCACATCCATTCTGTTTTCTTTCAAAAACACCTACCATAAGATGTGACGATGAGACTACGATGTGGTTATTGGTTGCTTGCTTGCGTACTAGCAACTATCTAAACTGCTATCCTAGCTATATAAATAAGCTGTATAAATAAGCTATATAAATACATTGTAGAAATAAACTATATAGAATACATATCTGCAACCTAGCCTACTCGCTCTTCATCGTCACCTCCACTACCACCATCATTTATCACATCAAGATAACATTCCCTGACTCACATGAAGAGAGTGACACTTGCAAGATATCTACTCATTGTATTCTTATTATGCTCTCAACTACGTTTTTAACGGTTATAGTGTGTTCTTTTTTGCTTTAGGTGCCTTTTTAGGCAGCTTTTACAATGTTTTGATATTTCGACTTCCCGAAAAAGCTGTCTTTGCAAAAAAACGTTCCCATTGCCGTCACTGCAATAAGATGATCCCCTTTTATCTCAATGTTCCCATACTCTCTTGGCTGTTTCTACGAGGCAAAACAGCCTGTTGCAAAAAACCTTTATCCATTCAATATCCTTTAGTTGAACTAGCAACCGCTATATTGTTTGTAATGATCTATTGGCACAGCCCATTTATTGAATACACAAACGGACACTACAGCATTGAATGGAGGGCGTTGATACGTTTCATTCACCAAATTATGTTTGCTTCTTTGCTATTGATTGGCTCTGTAATTGATTTACGTCTTAAAATCCTTCCCAATGAAATCACCTTAGGCATGGTCGGATTATCGGTGATATGGATTGTGATCCATCCAGAACTCCAGTGGCACGCATCCCTATTAGGGATTCTCTTTGGAGGGGGGATCCCTTATCTTGTTGCCTGGACCTACTGGATCATCCGCAAAAAACAAGGCTTAGGCATGGGAGATGTGAAATTACTGGCTGGTATCGGAGGATGGCTCGGCTATCAAGCCATCTTACCCACTATATTTACCGCATCTATTTTGGGAAGCTTTATAGGAACAGCTGTATTGATCATTCAAAAACGCTCCCATCTGCAATATGAACTCCCCTTCGGGCCCTTTTTATCCATAGGTGCTATGATATATGTATTCACTGGTCAACATATCATCACACTCCTTGCAAACATGTAAACACTTACATACGTAAACCATTATAACCACTACCTAAACCACATAAAAAGATATATTCATGAAGGTTATCCCTGCACAAAAACATCCACAGGCCTCAGAAGTGACTATGTCAGAGATGGTGATGTCTCAACATATCAATGGAGTAGGTACCGTATTTGGTGGAGTGGTATTATCATGGGCTGATATTGCAGCCGCTATCAGTGCCCAGAAATTTGCTGAAAACATGGTGGTTACAGCATCTATTGATGGCATGCATTTTCTCCATCCCATCAAGATTGGCTGGATTGTCAGCATTGTTGCTAAAGTCAATCGTTCAAGAAGAACCAGCTGTGAAGTGGGTGTGAAAATCACATCCATGGATCCCATTACACAGGTTTCTTATCATAATTGCACAGGCTATTTCACCATGGTTGCTATTGATAAAAAAGGCAAACCCACCGCCATCCCTACCCTTGTCCCTGTAACCAAAGAAGATCGACGCAGGTATCAAGCAGCTGCTCTAAGACAACAATCACGCATAGAACTCTACAAAAAACAAAAAGCCAAAGACACAACCACACACGCCTAAAGCTCAGACCAAAAACCTAGACTAGTAAAATAACAGTCTAAAATAACAGTCTAAAATCTAAAATAAACCACACTCAGATTTTCTTTATGTGACAAGCTATCTTTTTTATCGTTAGCATTTAGCATACTGTATTTACATAGAAGACTTACTGCCATCTATGTACACTTCTAACCATAAATCATGAATGTTTATGTCAGATCATCTTTTACAAACAAAAGACATATTGCAAGACTTCCGTATCGCCTATATGTCTCGACAATTATCCATTAGTGCTCGTGGAGAAGTGGCAGCGGGACGAGCTGGATTTGGCATATTTGGAGAAGGCAAAGAGGTTGCTCAGGTTGCTATGGCTAAAGCTTTTAGACCAGGAGACTGGCGTTCAGGCTATTACAGAGACCAAACCTTTATGCTTGCCACCGGCGCTCTTACAGCCCAACAATTCTTTTCTCAGCTCTATGCTGATAGTCAATTGAGCAACGAGCCTTCTTCTGGTGGCAGACAGATGAACTGTCATTATGCTTCACGTTACTACCAAGACGGCAACTGGCTTGATCAAACCTCCACTTATAACACTGCAGCAGATGTATCATGTACTGCTGGACAAATAGCTCGCTTATTAGGACTAGGATTTGCCTCAAAACTCTATCGTCATTTTATAAAATCTCATCCCGATAGAGCCCATCTTGTCAGCCAATTCTCTCGTGAAGGCAATGAAGTAGCTTTTGGTACCATTGGGGATGCTGCCACCTCCGAAGGACACTTTTGGGAAACTGTGAATGCCATGGGAGTATTGCAGGTTCCTGTGGCTATATCGGTATGGGATGATGGCTATGGCATATCTGTACCCACACAGTTTCAAACCACTAAAGGCAACCTTAGCGAAGTTCTCAGCGGATTTGTGAATACTTCCGAAAAATCCGGTTTGGCTTTATATTCTGTAAAAGGCTGGGATTACCCCACACTTGTCCAAACCTACCAGCGAGCTATCCAACACTGCAGAGTTCATCATAATCCATGTGTTCTACACATCCATGAACTCACCCAACCTCTGGGCCATTCCACCTCTGGAACCCATAGCCGTTACAAGAGTGCTGAACGTTTAGCATGGGAAAAAAATCACGATTGTTTGGATAAGTTTGAACAATGGATCCTTACACATAAACGAGCAAGCCAAACAGATCTTCAAGCTATCAAAGAACACACTACCCACGAAGTCAAACAAGCCAGAGAACAAGCTTTTGCCTTATGGCAAGATCCTCTCAAAAAACGCACCCAACTCTTTATCAAAACCCTAGAAAACACCTTTAACCATCTCCAACCAAAGGACCATCAACTCCTCTCTGACATCGTAGAAGATGTATTTAGCAAGCAAAAAACATCGCATCTGATAACTCCCCATTTATGGAGTCTTCTGCGTCATAACACCATAACAACCTCTACTCATAGCACCAAACCATCCAACCAACCTGCAAAAGACATGTCTTATTCTTTAGAATTCTCTGATGACATCCATCACGGCCACACTCCCCATAACCTGCTTAGAGACCTTCTTTGCCGTCTCAATAGCCACAACCATGACATCGATACAGCCGCTCTCTTAAAGCTAAACACATCTTATGAAGAGTGGGCACATTCTCGTTATAAGTCTCATCTTTTCACTCACCCACAACATTCATGTTTATCCATCACCCACCAACCTGCTATCACCTCTTCTCAAAACAAGCCTAAAACCATAGAGGGCAAAAACATTATTTGTGAGTACTTTGATATCAAACTCAAAGAAGATCCACGTATTATCATTCTTGGAGAAGATGTGGGCCGTCTCGGTGGAGTGAATCTTGAATTTGATGGATTATTCAATACCCACGGAGATCATCGTGTTATCGATACAGGCATTCGTGAAATCACCATTCTCGGCCAAGGCCATGGAGCTGCCATGCGAGGATTTCGTCCCATCATCGACATCCAGTATCTTGACTATCTTATTTTCTGTCTTCAAGGCATGAGCGATGATATCGCTTCACTGCATTATCGCAGTTGTGGTGGACAAGTGAGCCCTGTCATTATTCGCACCAAAGGCCATAGGCTCATGGGTATTTGGCATTCTGGCTCCCCCATGGCCATGATTCTCAGCACATGCCAAGGTATGTTTTTATGCACACCAAGAAATATGGTGCAGGCATGTGGCATGTACCAAACCTTACTTCAAGGAGATGATCCAGGCTGTGTTATTGAACCTATGAATGCATATCGCAATAAAGAAATCCGTCCCGATAATCTTGGCACATACTCCATACCGCTTGGAGATGTGGAGTTCCTCACCACTGGCAACCATCTAACCATAGTCACTTATGGCTCTTGTTGCCCTATAGCTCTTAAGGCTTGTCACCTTCTCTTACAGCAATACAACATATCTGTTGAACTTATCGACTGTCGTACACTTATGCCTTTTGATAGAAATGCCAGTATCTTACGATCACTCAACAAGACCCATGCTCTTCTTGTTTTAGATGAAGATATTCCAGGAGGAGCCAGTGCTTATATACTCAGAGAAATTCTCGAAACACAGCAAGCTTTTGATAGCCTGGATGTTCCTCCACGAACTCTCACAGCTAAAGCTCATCGTTGTGCTTATGGAGTGGATGGAGATTATTACTGCAAACCTCAAGTCCAAGATGTGGTAACTTATAGCTTAGAAATGCTCGCTCAAAAATAATACCCCACCCCAAGCCTCATATAACCAGAACACATATAACCAGAAATCATGTAACCAGCAAACATATCAACTGGCCTTAAGGTGTCTCATCTGAGATTTTTTAAGCCTTTGAACGGACTTTGGAGAAGACAGTTGCTTTTCTTTTCCCTGACTAAGCGAGAACAAATACATGTCTGAACGCTCAACTCCCATCTCATGTTCCATCAAAAGACAGCTCAACTGCTTGCCATCCATCAATGCAATAGGCTTTTTGCGCTCAGAATAGGCCTCTCGCTTCGCTTCATCAGAAAACTGTGATGTTGTCACAATCAGAGCATTATCCAATGCTCTGATCTGACTACGTATCTTTTGTAGCTCTTGTAAACTCACAGCATGTCCTCTAGGACGCCGCATCACTTGCATAGCCATACGCAAGCGCACCACATCTCCTACCACAAGAGTGCCGCGCATATTAACTTTTTCACGAGACTTCACCTGAGAACTCTCTATGTGTTCAACACCCATCTTTCCTAGTAACTCTGTGATCATGCATTCAAATTGGCTAAACGACATCTGAAATAGCTGATTATATAAAGCCAAACGAATGTTTTGATTATGATTATAAATACGCGATTGAAGATCAATATTGTACCACTGAGTAAGCCCTACATAGCCTCCTTCCATATCAAACCGAGGGATCTCTCCTCGCTCTCGATCTCGATTAACCTCCCCCCATACCGCTGAATGCAAAGTATTGGGTGGATCTAAAGATTTGGTCACTAACATCCCCAAATCCATGGCTTTTTCAGTGATCTTTTGATAATGCATAGGCTCTTGGCCGCTATAATTCAAAAGAATTTGATAGGCACATTCCGTAAAAGTCAGAGGCTTACCATCAAATAGAGGAAACTGATTATCTGGTACCCAAATATCAATAACTTTGGTCAATGTTCACTCCTACTATTTTTGGGGATATTCAACCTATGAAAACCTACAAAACGAAACCTCTAACAAAAAAAGCATTATCCTGTGCTGCATATCGATTCTTTTTAAAAAATCTATACTCAAAGAACACAAAAAATCTTCCCAAATCACACGCTAAGATGTTTTATGTATGTATTTTATGAAAAACACGTTTTGTTTTTGATTGCAGGTATATAGGTAAACTGATCTTACCTACAGGATATGGATTTATGAGATTTATGAGATTTATGAGATTTATGAACATAAATCACAAAAACAGCCTATATACCCTATATACCCTATATATTAGGGGTATTATAACGCGATGATGGATAACAAAAAGGTCACATCTAAGATATGGTAGCTCTCTAAAAGCAGCCACACACAATACCATGCATCTGATAGAGAATAAAAGAGTAGAGATTTTTAGGTGAGATCTTGTGGGCTTACCAGCTTTAAACCCTGCTTTTGAGCTTCCATGAGAGCACTTAAAGCAAGCTCATAGGTATATGCGCCAAAACCCACTACCAGGCCATATGCATAATGAGCTAACACAGAATGATGACGCTGTGTCTCTCTTTGAAAAATTTGAGAAATATGCACTTCCACAAAAGGCCAAGATGAATCCATAAGAGCATCAGCTAAAGGATAGCCAGACATCATCAATGCACCAGGATTAACCACCCAACCTCTCACTGAATTTTCATGATTTTGAATAAAATCAATCAGATATCCTTCGACATTGGATTGAAAACTGATAAGCCCATAACCATAACTGGCTGCCTTATCTCTGAGTTTTTTTTCTATCTCTTCAAGAGTTACCGCACCATAATGCCGCTGATCACGATCACCAAGCTTTGATAGATTGGGACCATTGATCAAACCAAAGGATGTTTTAGATATCTTTGACACGTACCTCTTTCCTTATCTTAATCTTATCCTTATCCTCTTTTTCTCTATCCTTCTCTATCCTTCTCTATCCTTCTCTATCACGTATCACACACGATAATCATCCACACCTCATGGTATGTTTCGATGTGTCCTACATAACTCTAAAAGCTTACTGTAAAGCTCATTTTAAGACAAGTTTTAAGACTAGTTCTAAGACAAGTTCTAAGACAAGTTCTAAGACTAACAAGCTTGTCTTAAGTGAGATTTATAACCCAACCATTCTCAAAAGCTTACTCATAGATGACTGTGCCATCCATCAACACAGTATACCCAAACTCTTTTAAACAAAGCTTCAAAAGGAACTGTCCAAAACTCAGGGTTTTATGCATCCTTATAATGACCTAGCAAACAAGATGATTCTGCCCTATCAAAGATAGAGAAAAAAGAGTACTGTGAGATCCATAGTGTGTTATACATTCCCTAGATAACCCCTATATTTGCATACGTAGGGAATCACTGATCATATCCCGTTTTAGATAGGAAAACTAAAATTCTATGTCTTTGAGACTCACCATACAAAAATCAGGACGTCTGACTCAAAAAACCCTGAGTTTGCTCACCAAATCTGGTTTTGATATAGATGTATCTTCTAAGCGATATCGCTATATCTTCCACGACCTTCCCTTAGAAGTTCTTTTACTGCGAGATGATGATATCCCCTCTTTTGTGGAACAAGGGGCTTGTGATATGGGCATTGTGGGACTCAACACCGTTTTAGAACATAAAGAACAACGACAAGCTACACACAAAAACTATGATACCCAGAGTATCACTGTAGCTTTAAAGCTGGGCTTTAGCCGTTGCAGACTGTCACTTGCCATTGACAAACATACCGACTACCCTGGCATTCAGTGGTTTAAAAATAAAAAAATAGCCACCTCTTATCCCGCATTACTGAAAAAACATCTTCAAGCCCACAATATCACAGCACACATCCACACCATCTCAGGATCTGTGGAAAGTGCTCCTTCCATGAACTTAGCCCATGGCATTTGTGATCTTGTGGCAACAGGAAGTGCTCTTCAGCGTCATCAGCTCAAAGAAGTTGACACTCTTTTAGAAAGTGAAGCGGTAATGATCTATTCACCTAAACATCTTAGCCAAGACAAAAAGAAAATCTTTGATATCTTTTCGACACGACTCCAAAGCGTTATCAAAGCAGAACGCTCCAAATATATCATGATGAACGCTCCTGGCTCAGCCATTGAAGCCATCACCCGTATTATCCCAGGCCTTGAACAACCCACAGTGATACCACTCAATCAATCATCAGCACAGCCCGATCAAGTAGCTATTCATGCTGTAGCAAGTGAGCCGGTGTTTTGGAGTACCATCGAAGAACTCAAAGGGGCAGGTGCTCGTTCCATACTTGTGGTACCCATCGAAAAAATCGTTGATTAACTCCATAGATCATCCGTTTCGCAAAGAAATAGACATGTTTTCTCCCTCTCTTAAGACATACTCAACACTCTCAGTTGAAGAAAAAAAACAGCTTCTCAGCAGAGAAACCATCCAAAACACAGAGATCTCTCAAGCTGTTAGAAACATGCTTGAGCGTTTTCAAAAATGCTCACCAAGCTCAAGAGATGCCCTGATTCAAGAATATACTCAACGTTTTGATCACATCATCCAAGACAACTCCCTTATAGAAAAACTTTCCATAGACGAAGCACAAAAACTGCTAGGTGATGAACTCACCTGTCACATAGAAAAAGCCAGCCAAGCTATTCGCCTCTTTCATAAAGCTCAAAAAAGAAACCACTACTCTGTCAGTCTTCATCAAGGAGAAGTGCGATGTGAACGGCTTATTCGTCCTATTGAGCGTGTGGGATTTTATGTACCAGGAGGTTTGGCACCTTTATTTTCTTCGCTACTGATGATGGCTATTCCAGCACAATTAGCTGGTTGTCATCATCTGCTTCTCTGCACACCTCCTCTAGCCAGTGGTACCATCTCTCCTCTCACTCATGGGGTGGCATCCCTTATGGGAATCCATGAAATTCATGCCATAGGAGGAGCTCAAGCCATAGCTGCCATGGCTTATGGCAGCAAGGAAGTTACGGCTGTGGATAAGATATTCGGACCAGGTAATGCATGGGTTAATGAGGCAAAATTGCAAATCAGTGCTGGTCCGTCTCACACCAGCATCGATCTTCCAGCTGGGCCTTCTGAAGTGATGGTGGTGGCTGATCACACAGCTCAACCAGCTTTTATTGCTGCTGATCTACTGGCTCAAGCCGAACATGGCCCTGATGCTCAAGTGATATGTGTCTTATTGAACTCTCCTTCTACCTCACAGCTGTTTTCAGATGTCACCTACCACATAAACCAACAGCTTAACCACTTAAGTCGCCATGACATCATCACATCATCTCTTAAAAACAGTGGTTTTATCCTTGCACAATCCCGCAAAGAAGCTTGCACCATCATCAACAGTTACGCCCCAGAACATCTTATTTTGCAAATAGATCAGCCAAGAGAACTACTGCCTGCTATCAACCATGCAGGATCGGTGTTTTTGGGCCACCAAACACCTGAATCACTGGGAGATTATGCTTCAGGAACCAATCATATTCTACCCACTGCTGGCTATGGACGTCAGTACAGTGGTTTATCGTTAGAAGCCTTTGAAAAAACCATCACTATTCAAGAAGCCTCTTTACAACCCCACTCTCCACTAGCTCAAACGGTGATAGGTCTTGCTAAAGCTGAAGGACTCGATGCTCATGCAAACGCCATGAGCCTGCGAGTGAATACATCATCTTAGTTTTTCGTTTTTATCACTATATAAAAAACCTTATGAAAAAAATACTCTTTGTCGATCGCGATGGCACACTGATCCAAGAACCAAAAGATTATCAAGTGGATTCTATCCATAAACTGAAACTTATGGATCATGTCATTGTTGCTCTCACAGAACTTGCAAAACATGACTATCGTTTTGTGATGATCACCAATCAAGATGGCTTAGGAACTTCCAGCTTCTTGCAAAAAGATTTTGATGGTCCTCAAAAAATGCTCCTTGACATACTTGCTTCTCAAGGCATTGATTTTGATGATGTCTTGATATGTCCTCACCTGCCAACAGATCATTGCTCATGTCGTAAACCTCAACTCGGATTACTCACTTCTTACCTGCAACGTCAAGATATCCACTGGCCTTCTTGTTATGTGATCGGTGATCGAGAAAGCGATATGGAGCTTGCTCGAGCCATGAAGCTCAAAAGCTTTATGATCAAAGGACCTCTCAATACCAACAATACCAAGCATACTGAAAGTTATGATTGGCTAGAGGTGGTGAGTCATATTCTTTCACAACCTCGCAGAGCCTCTCTACGACGGACCACCAAAGAAACAGACATCATTATCACCACAGACCTTGATAGCCCCACTAAAGCTCCAAAAATCCATACAGGACTCCCTTTTTTCGATCATATGCTTGAACAAATTGGCTATCACGGCTCCATCAGCCTTGACATTACAGCCAAAGGCGACCTTGAAGTGGATCATCATCATACCATTGAAGATACCGCTATCTCTTTAGGAGAGTGTTTACGTCAGGCTCTTGGTGATCGCAAGCGTATTCATCGTTATGGCTTTACCCTGCCCATGGATGATAGCCGTTGTGAAGTCTTACTCGATCTTGCTCAAAGACCTTATTTTCTCTTTGAAGGCTCCTTTCCAGAAACCACCATCAGTGGGATTCACACCCAAATGTTTAAGCATTTTTTTCGATCATTGTGTTTTTCTCTGCTATGCAATCTCCATATTCGCATCAGTGGCGAAAACAGCCATCATATGATAGAGGCCATGTTCAAATGCTTTGCTCGCGCCTTTAACAAAGCTATTTGTCGCCAACACTCTCATCACTTACCATCATCATCAAAGGGAGTGACATGATCGCTTTGGTGGACATTGTTGGAGCCAATAGTCGTTCTTTACGCTCTTGTTTAGAGCGTATTAAAGCTCCTTTTAGAGTGGTTTATAAACCGGAAGACTTCAAAGGAACAAGCCATGTGATTTTGGCTGGAGTGGGTGCTGCAGCCAGTGCTATGCAAGCCATTGAAACGCATCAACTCAAAGACGTTATCACCGCACTCAGAATTCCTGTACTGGGCATATGCAGTGGCATGCATATTCTCTTTGACAGATCCGAAGAAGGAGGTCTTGTGGACGGATTAGGCATTATTCCAGGCACCATCAAAAAAATCCATCCCCATGATAACCACCCTGTACCTCACAGTGGTTGGAACCAACTCAAAGAACACCACCCATCTGCTTTGAGTGGTCTAAATGATGAGTATGTGTATTTTGTCCATAGCTATGCAGCTAGCCAAATGAAAGATACACATATTTTAATGTCTGTGGATTACTCTATTTCTATTCCAGCATTGGTACAAAAAGACAATTATTTTGGAGCTCAATTCCATCCTGAAAAAAGCTCTCAAGCTGGAGAAATAATGCTCAAGGAGTTTTACACATTATGATCCTTTATCCTTCCATTGATCTTCTTGAATGCCGTGTGGTCAGACTCTATCAAGGAAAATTCCAAGAAAAAACCACCTATAACTCCACACCTTCCACACTCCTTCAAGATTGGTATAAGCTCGGAGCCTCTCATGTACATATAGTCGATTTAGAGGCAACCAAAGGCCATTACCATCAACGAGACCTCGTGGCCTCACTTCTCAAAAACCACCATAAGTATCTTCATATCCAAGTGGCAGGAGGGATCCGTCAAAGCAGTGATGTTCAAGCATTGCTCAGCCTAGGAGCCCAGCGAGTGGTCATAGGATCAGCGGTGGTGGAAAAACCGGATCTGGTTCATCATCTCATCCGCAAATACTCTGCAAGTCGCATCACTCTTGCCTGCGATGTTCTTGCTGATGGTGAGCAATGGATCATTCAAACACGTGGTTGGCAACGCAATAGTCAGACATCTTTAAGATCTGTAATCGATGATTTCCTGCCTCATTACAACGTGCCTTTTTTGATCACCGATATTGCCAAAGATGGCACCCTCAAAGGACCTGCATGGCACATGTACAGTGCCTTAAAAAAACAGTACCCCTCTTTATCATTTATCATCTCTGGTGGAGTGAGCACACTTGAAGATCTCAAAAAAGCTCAACAAAGCGGTGCCTTTGGCTGCATTATCGGCAAAGCCTTACATGATGAGGTTTTTTCTCTAAAGGAGGCCCTATCTTATGTTAGCTCCTAGAATCATACCTTGCCTCGATGTACGAGATGGCAAAGTGGTAAAAGGGATACAGTTTCAACAACACCGCATTATGGGTGATATTGTGGATCTAGCAGCTTATTATTCACAAACCTGTGCTGATGAATTGGTTTTTTATGATATTACAGCAAGCAGCGAACACCGCAGTGTTGATAGCCAATGGATAGAAAAGGTTGCTAGCAAAATCAACATCCCCTTTTGTGTAGCTGGAGGTATACGCACCATCGAACAAGCACGGCTTGTTTTGCATTCCGGTGCCGATAAAGTTTCCATCAACACACCTGCTGTGGAAAATCCTGATCTTATTGAAGGTATTGCCAAAGTCTTTGGCAG